>LSQX01246516.1_pt1 | contig 20843 bp, 16 predicted proteins | sample 654561 | NCBI WGS metagenome assembly LSQX01 (sample SAMN04489861, study PRJNA283612) | anaerobic digester metagenome | isolation source: 4 biogas reactors fed with cattle manure at either 37C or 55C with and... | place: Denmark: Kongens Lyngby | collected 2014 | reverse complement strand
TCTTCGCTGCGCTCAGAATGACAGCGCCGCGAGCAACCGGTGCCCGGTGCCCGCGTGCCCGGTGCCCCTTATATCTCTTCTCTAACCAACGGCATGCTCATGCACCTGGGGCCGCCTCTGCCTCTGACCAATTCGGAACCTTCTATCTCCAAAACTTCTATCCCGTTTTGTCTTAGGACTTCATTGGAAAATTCGTTTCTGCTGTAGGTTACAACTACCCCGGGTGCTATTGCCAACGTATTTGTACTGTCATTCCATTGTTCCCTGGCAGCCGTTACCGGGTCTCCCCCGCCGCTCTCTATAAGCCTTATTGTGGGTATTTTTAAAACCTTTCTCAGGGTATCCACCAGTTCATCTTCGTGTTTTACCGTTACATTGTTGTTCTTTCCCCTTATCAGTCGATACACTTCGACCTTGTCCTGTATTCCCGGATATATGGTAAATTTGTCATAATCAATCATGGTAAATACCGTATCCAAATGCATAAAAGCTCTTAATGCCGGAATTCTCACGACAACAACCTCTTTAATTTCTTCCACACCCTCAAACAGATTTTTTGCTATTATTTCAATGCCTTCCGCCGATGTTCTCTCGCTGCAGCCGATAGCCACCACTTCTCTTGAAAGCACCAGCATATCCCCACCTTCCATGCTAAACGGAATGCTGTAATCATACCAAAGGGGTGCTGATTCTTTTTTGAACAAAGGATTGTATTCGTATATATATCTTATCAAGATGGGTTCTCTTGCCCTTGCAGCCGTGTGCATTGAGTTAATGCTGATGCCTTTACCCATAACAGCCGCAGGATCACGCATGAAATATAGGTTTGGCAATGGATTAATGTAGAGGGGGTAATCTGCATATATGTAATCTGTCAGACTCAATTCCCTATTATTATATGGAACATCTTTTTTATTTAAGCCGCCGATTGCTATCTCAACAATTTCCCCTGTTCCCTTTGAAATTATATAATCATATAGCATCTCGTTTAGATTGGGATTTTCTATCCTACTGTGTTTCAATAGCCTTTTGACAAAGTCTTCCTTAACATCTTTATCACTCAACACTTCCGCCAATAGGTCTTCGATGTAATACACAAGAGTTCCCCTGTCTTTCAAAACCCGTGCAAACTCATCGTGCTCTTGCTTCATCTTCTTCAACCAGGGTATATCGTCAAATAACAATTCTCTCAAATACTCCGGGGTAAGTCTTTCTAATTCTTTACCCGGTTTGTGAAGTAAAACTGCTTTTAGGTTGCCTATTTCAGATGTTACATTCAAAAAGTTCGTATTTTTATAATTATTCATCAAAAATGCTCCTTTCGTTCAATTTCTTTTGAATAACTGCATATTCCTACCTAATTATATACTTTGACCTTTTTTTTTACAAGCTTTGTATTTGTAAAAAATTGTAATATTGATAGTGTATGCATTTATAGTGTATACTTACCCAGTAAATGTATTTTAAAGTAATCAACACGAAAGCCCTCCGGCCTTTCCCATTCCTATACTTGATTATGCATACCCTAAGGTAGAGTTTCCAGGGTATATGCAATATATGCATAAAGATTTATTTATAAAACTTTGCTATCTGTAATTTTTGGCATAAAAAAAGAATCTTTAAACGCGATAATTATAATTTATAATAAAAGCTCAAGATTCTTTCTCTTCTTATTAAATTTACATGCATCCTATTTTCATATTATCCTTATGCAAAAATACCTCAATTGTGTTGGTCAAGATGTCGCAATAGCTGTATGAAACTGCTCTCCCGGCATCTTCTACTACATCCCCATCTATTCTAACCACAAAAATACTTGGATATGTTTTTTCAATAATTCCCTCTCTGATGGATATTCTTTTGCGCCCTTTGTTAGCTTTTAGCACTACTCTTTCGCCTACATGATTATCTACATTTCTTTTAATGAGGGACAGAGTGTTTCTTGACGCCATAAAAATCACCTGCCTTCCAAACACTTAATATTTTAACATATATTATGGCATCTGTCAAATTTGAGACAAATATTATATCAAACTACTTCTTTTTAAGTCAAATACGTTTTATTGACTCAGTAGCTGCAATGTTGCATATTTTTAGACTATCTTGTAATATGTCGAAATATCAAGGTTTTTGACATGATTTGATAGTTATGGCCCCTATCTATGGTGCCCTTGTTATTCTCCGTAATATCTGATAACAGCCCTATATATGGCCCGGGCGGCTTTTTTATGCATTAATGGGCTTTTCAATTTGCCTTCATCAACCGGGTTTGTAATATATAAAAGTTCAATAAAAGTTGCGCTGCATCTTACTTCCCTCAGTAAATAGAACTCTGCTTCTCTCACACCCCTGTCATTACAATTTAGTTCCTTTGTTACCTCTTCCATAATATACTCCGAAAGCTTTTTCCCTGCTTTATCTTCCCTATAATGATAGATTTCTGTACCCGATGCAGTATCATTTTGAAAAGTATTTTGTCCTATTGATATAAAAAAGTCCGGTTTCTTTTCATTTGTAAGTTCAACCCTTTTTGAAAGGATGACATTGTGTTCGGTCTCTCTTGTTAAATAGACTACCGCCCCGTTTTCCTTTAAAAGCTCTTTTAATTCTAATACAATTGACAAGTTTACCGGGCCCTCGGCGAACCCGGTCATGCTTTTCGACTCGTTTTTATCACCTCTGCCTGAAGCCGCATCCAAAACTACTATTTGCCCGTTTAACGGCCTGTCAGGTCGCCGCATTTCTTCTATGTCTATACCCGTATAATAGTAGTTCAGTATTTCTTCATATTTCATACCCGCTTTTGCCATTTCTTCAGATCCCGAATAACATAATCCCAGTCCGTGCCCCTTACCGATGCAAGTTATTAAGAATTTTACAGGCATATAATTAAATCTCGTTGAATTAAGGTAAAGCTTATCAGCTATTTCCGTTCCTTTAAAATTTTTACCGCCTATTTTTACCGACCTTATTCTTCCGTCCTCGTCGACTTCTATTTTTTCAAATATACCATTAAAGCTTGAATACTCATCCTTTGGTTTTACAATTTTAATATTTAGGAGTTGCTCCAACTCCTCCAAGGTAAAATACTTGTCTTTCTCCTCATCCTCAATATCTGCGCAATAACTACAGTATACTTTTCTTAGATAAGTTATCTTGTTACCTAATACATTTTCAGAATTTTCCGTAGTTCCCCCACATCTAAGGTGAAAATAAGGTTTTATGGGTTTACCGCCAAAGGTGATGATTTTATTTTTTGTTTCCTCCGTTGCTTGCCTGATACTTTGGGGCATCTTATCATAGGGGGTATATATATTAGGTATACCAAATTCCAAGCAATGCCCGGGCTTGGTGCAGATATCGCTGCCCTTTCTTAAATTACAACCGCTGCCATTGTATAGTTTTGTTTTGCGTGCCAACTCTGTTCTTGCCATAATGGCAAAACACTTTGCAGTCTCAAGGCAGGAGTTTTCTCTTATATTAAAAGCAGCTATTCTTGCTGCCAATTCATTTATATCCATCCTCATAATTAAGGATTTTTCCCAATCAAAAACACTATATAGCATTCGGTACATCCCCCTGCTCAAAATTATAGCGCGGTTTGGGGGCGACCTCCCTTTGTTTTCCCATACTGGTCAAACCACCAATGCCTTCCAAACCCGATAATACATCGACAGAGATACTTTTTGCGGTTACGACCTTATCTATATTAGTCATAGCTATGGCAACACACACTCTTACCGGATCCAATGCATGAATCAATATCCTTCCCGGTGAGCTCGCAAAATTAGCACCTGCATCGAGTATGCCTTCGTAATGGGACTGACAGGCACCGGCTATTATAATCAAATCATCTAAAGAAGATTCAAATTTTCTGGCTTCTTTTACTGATTCAATAAAATATTTTGAATTACGATAATTGTTGATATCAGCGTATTCTTTTTCTTTTTTAAAAAAACCGTCATGGCCTGTTACCACCAAAATATCAGGATGAATTTTTTTTAGAATATCAAATATGATTTTGGGTTGCTCTGATTCGATTTTTTCAAAACCGTAAGCTCTGATGCCTTTTTCTTTGTATTCATTTAAACAAAGCTCTAAATATTCCCCGTCCCCATCTATGTGAACTACCTTTCCCGGCAGAGTAGCACTGTTTGGCTCTCTTAAAAGGAATCTCAGGCTTTTTTTTTCTTCCTTATTTTTGCTGTTAGGTATTCGTCTTGTCATGGCTTCATATACTTTGCTGTCTCCTTTTATTTCATCGTACGTAGCCGGAATTAAATCCGATTCCGGAGAGTCAGCCAACAATCTAACATTGATACCTCTTAGAATTATAATCCTTTCACCATCACTGTTATCCTTTATATTACAAACCTTGAAAATAATATCATTATTATAGGATATTCTGCTCACCAAATCACCTTGCTTGATTTTCACCATGTCATCATCACCTATTTCCCCGGGATTTTATACTATATTGTATGTGCTCCCATTGTTTTGGGTGCATGACGATAGAGCTTATTCACAAATTGTCACCTAATATCAGCATCTTATAAACATGTTATTAACAGTTTGTGCATAAGGTTGTTGAACAGTAAGGTTATTATCCTTACATATTCATTTGATTTATCTATATTTAAGGCTTGTGGATAAAAAACAAAAGCCGCTTTGACACATTAAATGGTTATCATTTTGTTTTTAGACTATATAAAAGGCAATACCTTAGTAGATATTGCCTTTTATATAGTATTATGTATAATAACCACAATCTTGATATGTTTATATTATAATGCCTAATCTGAATATATATCGGAAAATTCAATTTTGATATTATCGTAATTATTCTGTTTTTCTTCCACGTCTTCCTTCTCCTCGTCCTTGATTATATGAGCCTTTTTACCTACATATAAAGTGACTATGAATTCTGAACCATGGTCAACCTTGCTGTTAACTATTATGTTACCTCCATGCAATTCAACAAGAGATTTTACCAGAGATAAACCTATTCCACTGCCTCCGTATCCATTCCCAACTTGTTTAAACCTTTCAAATATTATGCCGATTTGATCTTCCGGAATACCGATTCCGTTATCTTTAATTTTTATCCGAACATAATCTTCCGTTGACTCCATATTTACATCAATATTTCCACCTGAATGAGTGAATTTTATTGCATTGCCAAGGAGATTCAAAATGATCCTTTCTATCTGATCCTGATCACAATATACTGTTTTTTCTTCTTCATCTGTATCAAAAATAAGTGATATTCCTTTGCTTTTAGCATACTCGGCTACGGATAAGGTGATATCTTCCACTGTTTTTATAATGTCACATTTTTTCAATCTGATCTTAAAAAATCCTGCATCTATTTTGGATATATCAATCAAATTGTTTATAAGTCTTAAAAGCCTATAACAATTCTGTCTCATTAATTTAATGTATTTTTCAAAACTGCTATAATTCAAAGACTCTTGGCTTTCTAATAAAGTTAAAAGCTGCAAAACCCCCATGATAACATTTAAAGGGGTTCTCAGTTCATGGGATATATTAGCCAAAAATTCATTTTTGACTTTATCTGCCTCCTTAGCCTGTTCCAATAGCATGGCATTTTTCATTGCTTCTTCTTTTAGTGCTTCGTTTTTTTTCTTTTCCGTTATATCTCTCAGTACCGACAGCATAGACATTTTTTCGCCATCCATAAAACCCACATTTATAGACTCCATATGCAAAATCTGATCATCATTTTTTCTAATTTTTAATTCAGCGGGTTCGCTGACTACATCAACATTTTGTATACATTTAGCAACCTTTTTGGCACATTCTTCTTCACCATCGGCAATAAAATTGCGCACTTCTTTACCAATGAGGTCATTGGGTTCACGAAAACCTAAAGTTCTTGCTCCTGCATCATTTATAAATGTAATTAAACCATCATCTAAAATTATCACGATATCCGGCATAATATCCAAAAGTTTTTTATATTTGTAATTAATAAGTTGCAGCTCTTCCTCATACTTTTTTGTTTCAGTAATATCAATCAGATAATTAAAAACATATTTTATAGATTCATCATCTTTTTTTACGAGGAAGGAATATTTTAAAAACCAGCTGATCTCTCCATCTTTTCTAAATACTCTTTTTATTATACTATAACTATCCTTTGAACCGCTTACTAATTCCTGGAGCAGGGCTTTTTCTTTCTCAATATCATCTTCATCAGTAATGTCCCATATATTTTTAGGGAAATCATTTTCATTGTATCCCAATAACATTAATATCTTTTTTGGTGGCAACAAAAAATTCCCGTCAACAGCGGTGTAAGTAATCATAATGTCTTTAATATTCTCTATATGAAAATCAAAATCTTTTTGGAGGTCGAACTTTTGGCTTTGTCTTATGTGTACATCTGATAGGTCTTCATCGGGTTTTACAAGCACTGATTCTACTTTTTCTTTCATAATAAAAAACCTCCGTATATAAGATTTATACAGGATTATGAAACAATATAAGTCGTTCTTCTTATTCTACACAGTGTGCAAATAACCCTTTAAATTTTTGGCGGTAATGACTTTTTTTCCCTGACCCGGGTTTGCAAACCAAGTATCGGACCTAAAATGCTTCTCTCGGTCGGTTTTTGACAAGAAGCTAAGATCAAGGGTCAGGAAGCAGGGGTCTACATAGTTTCTGTTGCTTTTGCACCCACATCCTTATTATCTTTTTGAAATACTGCATAGACCACAGGGATTATTACCAATGTCAGCAAGGTGGATACCATAAGACCGCTCATAAGTGATATTGCCATGGGTACCATAAGACTGCTGCCACCCAGAGCAAGTGGAATCAACCCTATAACAGTGGTTATGGTGGTTAACATTATGGGCCTGAATCTTTTTTCTACCGCATCTGTACATGCCCCTACTATATCTTTTCCTTTTTTTCTTTCCTCGTCTATAAAATCTATTAAGAGTATGGCGTTATTCACTACTATGCCTGCAAGGCTCACAATACCAAGCAGTGCGGTAAAGGACAAAGGTTGTTTGAATATTGCTATCCCGAAAACGGAACCTATTATTGACAGGGGAATGGTGACAAGTATTATTAAAGGCTGCATAAAAGAACCGAACTGAAACAGCAAGATCAGATATGCCGCAAATATAGCAAAGATGGCAGAAACTCCAAGATCTCCGAAATATTCTAATATCTTTTCTCTTTCCCCGTCAAAAACTACTTCTACCTTGCTTAAATCTGCTTTTTTCAAATTCCTTTCAAGTTTCCATGTGATATCAACAGGATTATAGCCTGATATTACGTCGCTGTATACCGTTACTGTCATATCCCTGTTGTATTTTGTTATCATGGGATATTCATTATCCAATTTTACTTCTCCGAAAGATTTAAGCAAGGTTTTTTGATCGGTGACACCGGACTTTATCATTAGATTTTCCAAATCTTCCTTGTTTTCAATGGCACCCTTTACTTTTATCGTATATTCATTATTTCTTTGTCTGAGCTTTGATGCATCCCTGCCCATCAATGCTATATTTATTTCATTTTGAACATCATAAGGTAACAGTCCGTAAAAAGCCGCCTTTTGTGTATCCATTTTTACATTGTATTGATATATTTTATCGTTATGGTCATCTTCAATATTTATTGTGCCTGAAATTTCCCTAAGGGATGCTTTTATGGTTTCCGCTGCTTCAATCAGGTTTTCCATGTCCTCACCGGAGATCCTGATCCTTACCGGGGCACCGGTTGGTTCGGCTAATTCCAATAGCTTGACCGTTGCTGTACCACCTGTTATCTGACTGTCAATTAATTGTTGCAAGTGATTGGCAAACTGAGCATTGTTCTTAAAAGTTTTACTTTTTTTCAAGTCAACTTTGAATAAAACCTGGGCATAGTCTTTCGATGGGGTGCTTAAGGGAACAGCATTATAAAATTTGGGTAGGCCATCGCCTATGGCACCGGTATGAAATACCACACCTTCTTCTTTTGACAAAATTTCAAAGACTTCCTCCGTCAGTTTTTCTGTTTTTTCTATATCAAAGTTTTGTTCCGCATTTATATTGATATACAGCAAATCCTTATCCGCATAAGGGAAAAATTGAAGGCCAAGGTTAAGTGCTGTATAGATGGAAGTACCAAATATAATCAGTGTTATCGCGATAGTTATTGATTTTTTCCTAAGCCCCATATCCAAAAGTTTCCCAAAAAATATTCTCATTCTATGCTTTTTAGTCTTATCATTACTTGGTTTAAAGGATATATATGCCAGCGCCGGTGTCACAAACAGTGCGGCAAAATATGAGGCGCTAAGGGCTATTATGACGATTGCAGGTACGCTGAATACATATTCGCCGGCAACACTGTCCAACATGAGCAAGGGTATAAAAGCCGCTACAGTAGTAAGTGTCGATGTAAATATTGGTATGGCAACCTCTCTGACACCGCCTATGCATGCTCTTAATTTTTCGTCTCCCCTATCAATCCTTACCTGTATGGCATCCGAGGTGACAATTGCGTTGTCCACCAGCATACCGAGAGCTATTATAAGTGCCGAGATGGAAATCTGATGAAGCTTGATTTTAAATATGCTCATCATGATAAATGTAATACAAATAGATAAAGGTATAACCGCAGACACGATAAGGGCGTTACGCAAACCCATTCCTAAAAATACAACGATTACTACAAAAACAACTCCTTGCAATAGATTAAGAATAAAATTATTGGTGGATTTGTTTACCTCGTGGGGTTGAAAAATTATTTTATCCATAGACACATCACTTGGCAGCCTGTTTTTAAAAGCATCCAGCTTTTTCACCACAGCTTTTCCAATGATAACTATGTTTTTATTGCTTATGAAATAGCCTGTCAAAAGGACGGAATTTTCACCATTGTACTTAACCTTGTAATTGGCTTCTTCCAAGCCCATATAGATATTTGCTATATCTTTCAGCCTTACTGAACCCCCGGTTTCGGAAGATATATAAAATATAGTATCCTTTATGTCTTCTATGTTTTCATATCTACTTGATACCTTGACGTTTATTATGCTCTCGCCCTCAATGGTTCCGGCGGGGATTTCCACATTGTTAGCTTTTATAATGTTAACAATATCAGAAAGAGAAAGCTGATATTGGTTTAATACTTGCGGCTCTACTTCAATCTTTACCTCTTTTTTTTGTACACCGTCAATATCAAATCTTGATATACCGTCAATCTTCATCAAATCTTTTTTTAAATCCTCGGCAAAAAACTCCAACTGCTCATAGCTGTATTCAGAACCGGAAAGACTGATTATCATGCCTGCGGTATCTGCAAGTTTTGTATTTATTTCGATATCGTCGCATTCTTCCGGCAACTCGCTTTGCAGGTCTTTCATACTTTGCCTCAGTGACTCCCAGCTTTTATCCGGGTCCGCATCGTTCCTAAGTCTCAGTATTACTATAGACACACTGTTTTTTGAAAAAGATTGGGAATAATCGTATCCTTCTATTTCTACCAGTTTATCCTCGATTTTTTTTGTAACGGTTTTTTCAATGATTTCCGGTGATGCCCCGGGATAGACCGTTGTTATCATGGCAAAAGGTGACGTTATATCAGGATCTTCCTGTTTGGGAATAATGTAATAATTAAAAAGCCCAAAAATCATTAGGCCGATTGATAGCGCAAATACTATTTTTCTATTTCTGATTGCTGCCGATACAACTTTGATCAACACTAACCTACCCCCACTATTTTATGATTTCTACCGGTTCTCCGTCGTTTATTTTTTTCATGCCTTCCACAACCAAAATATCTCCTATGTCCAATCCCCGAACTTCTACTTTGTCTTCTTTTATATCGCCTAATTCTATTTGTTTCTTTTTTACCAAATCGTTTTCAATTATATATACATAATCAAAACTGCCATTCATTACGCTTGTCAATGGTATGGCAATAGCATTGTATTTTCCCGTTGGAATGCTGACCCTAACAATGGCCCCAGAGGGTAATGCTGCATCTTCTATTTCACCCCTGACTGTATAAGTGCGGGTTTCTTCATCCATTATTTTATCTATGCTTGTTATCTTTCCTTTATAAATCTCACCTGATATTTCGACTTCTATATCTATACCGATGTCTATTTTTGAGGCATCCTCCGGTGTAAGACCGAACTTTACTATATTTGTACCGCTTCCCATGACTATGATGGGGTAGCCTGCGCCGGTTATTTCACCGGTTTTTGCAAGAAGTGTCATCACATATCCGTCCATATCTGATACCATAACTCCGTCTTTAACTAAATTAGTCTTATAGTTCAAATCCGTATTTGCCTGACTTATCTGTGCCCTTAAAAAATCTAAATCTTCTTCCCTGACACCTTTTTCAACCTGGCTCAGCAAGGTTTTGGCAGCGCTTAGTTCTTCTTCTCTTATGTCTAATTCTAATTTGGCCCCTTCTATTTCATGTTTGGAAAGCCCTCCGGCATCATATAATTTTTTTGCCCTTTCGTAATTATCCTTGGCAAAACTGTATGCACTCTCCGCTTTGTTTACATTGCTTTTTGCCAAAACAATATCTTCCTCCGTAGCACCTTTTAGGGCTTTATCGTATTGGGCTGTTGCCGCATCCTTTGCAGCTTTTGCAGCATCAACAGAATAGCCCAAATCTTTGGTGTCGATGGTTGCAAGGACCTGTCCCTTTTTTACTCTCTGGCCTTCCGTAACATTGATGGACTTGATTTCTCCCGGAGACTTAAAACCCAATTTTTTTACTTCCTTAGGCGTGACTATACCCATATAAGTGAGACGTGATACGGCCTCCTCTTCTTTAACCTCCATGACTTTCACGGGTTTTTTATCCGGTGTTTCATTGTTTTGTGCTCTGCTTACACTGCAACCTGATGCAATTAGAGAAATGAGAATAAGAACTATCAGTACTTTTTTTACATTCACTTATACTACCCCCGATTATAAATTCTTGCAAAACCTGCCACTGCATTTCAAATTTAACAAGGTATATAACATTTTGTTTACAAAAAAAAGTGGTTATCTCTTTTTTGTTCTGTTATATGGTTCAAACTACTTAACTGTTTTGAATTTTACTCTCCATGTCTAAACCATTTTTAAACGCCTGTTTAAAACCTATGTTTCAATAGTATCATTAATTCATCAGGTAATCAAGAAATTTAAGAATGGAATTTAAAGTAATACGGAAATGGAATTAAAGCCCACACGACTTTGGTGTCAACGAAATGAAGGAGCCTAAGACTTTTCGGCAAGTCAATAACGTTAAGCGCAATAATGTGATAATGTAAACATTAATCAGGCCTATATCATCCCAAAACGGTATCAATAAGAAGCCTGATGTATTCTTCAAAATCATCATTACTGTTCAAAGACACAATCATATGACCGTCTGCAAAATTTTCTTCTACTATCCTGTTTATGATTGGACCTAATATTCCCGAAAATATCTGCAGATACTTGAAGTTTATGATTCTTTCATCTTCAGAGTCTATTATGTCTCTGATAATTTTTTGTATCATTAACTGTAAATCCTTATTCAAATAGATTTTTTGGATTAAGGCAGGTTTGTAACTCCTGTCCTCCGTAGTAAGATTTACTATCAAACCTATAAGAGCCGGATATTCAACAATAAAACCGGAAAGACTTTTTGCCCAGTTTATAAGTTTTTCATAAGGAGATAAATCGCCGGAGGTGAGAATATTATATTGCATGTTATATAAAGATGTTGAATAATGCTTTTCCACTTCTTTAAGAAGGTTTTTCTTGTTGCCAAAATAATAGTTAACCGAGGCCACGTTAACATCTGCCAATTCCGCCAGTTCCCTAATCGTAATATCGCCTCTAAGACCCACCACTTTGATAGCGGACTTGAAAATCCTATCCCTTGTGTCCGTAATCTGCACTTTCAAAGAACCCTACCTCCTAAACCCCCGAATTTGTACCGGCTGAATAACCCGTTGCCCATGCCCATTGCAAATTATACCCGCCGCAATCTCCGTCAATATCCATTATTTCTCCCGCAAAATAAAGCCCTTGTGTAATCTTTGATTCCAGTGTTTTGTTATCTATATCCGTAACATCCACTCCGCCCGCTGTCACTTGCGCCTCACTCCAGGATTTTGTCCCGATTATTTTAAACGACCAACTTTTCATCACATTTGCAATATTAATAAGCTGTTCTTTTGATACCCTTGAGCAAGGTATCCTTACTTCTGTTATTCCACTTTCATTAAGTATAACATTTATAAGCTTTTTGTTGATAAGGCCTATAAAACTTATATCTAATGGTTTGTCTTTTCTTAAGTTACATCTTTTAATCAACAGTTGCAACAGGTCCTCTTTGCTTATGTAAGGAAACATATCTATATTCAACACAAGATTTACATCAGGCTCTTTATGTTCACCTATTTGGCGGCTTAACTGCAGAATGGGTATACCGGAAACACCGTATTCGGTAAATTGTATCTCACCTATGTCTTCCCGCAACAGTTTTCCTTCTTTTATAACAGATGCTCTGCCTGTCAGTCTAACCCCCGCCATCCTTTTAAGATACGGATATTCAAGTTTTATTTGTACCAAGGATGGAAAAGGTTCCACTATTTTATGTCCAAGAGATTTTGCCAGCCCGTAACCGCTCCCCTTAGAACCTAACCCCGGGTTAGCTTTTCCGCCTGTAGCTATAATAATTTTATCACATATTATCGGGCTTTTACCTTTAATTCTTAGCAAAAAGCCCCTGCCGTCTTTTTTTATTTCATCAACCTTGGCATCGCAAACTTCTTCCACACCTAAATGTTCCATCTCGTATCTGAGCACATCCAAAACAGAAGAGGCCTGGAGGGAAGCCGGGTAAATGCGTCCGTCTTCCTCTGTGTAATGCAGCCCCAGGTCTTCAAAAAAACTGATCGTATCCAAAAATCCAAATCTGCTCAAAACACTATAAGCAAACTTTGCATTTTTCCCATGATACTTACTTATATCTATGTTTCTATTTGTAAAATTACATCTTCCGTTACCGGTGGCCAAAATCTTTCTGCCTACTTTTGGCAATTGTTCCAATACAGTGACCTTTGCACCTTTGCGGGCGGCAAAAATAGCTGCCGTCATTCCTGAAGCGCCGCCGCCGATAACTGTTATTTTTGTTTCTTTATCCATAGCTGCCCTTAGGCAAACAACTCCTTTGTCGCTCATGTTACTTTTTAATAATAAGATTCCATCCAAAGGGCTACTTTATTTGCATATTACTTCTTTCAAAAACAAATTCTACATATTTATTATATTCCCTTCTTGATTAGTTATTTATTACGAAGCTCCTAACCTATAAAATTTCAAAGGGTGTGTTGCAATGAATTTATGATACAAATCGTTATAATGCATACTATAGCTTAAATAATAATAGCAGACTATTGTATTTGACATGATTGCTGAGTTACAAGGCTAATTGTCTGTAAGCTTATTACAGGCGAAATCAAACTTTCCCCGGTTATTTACAAATTAAGTTCAAAAAACCTCCCTTAAGTCACAAGTGATTTCGCTTTTCCTCCATTTCGCTGACAGACTCTAAGCCTTTCCACAACGCAATCTTTATCAAATACCAATATTTCTGACACTGTAAGTTTTAAGCAAACATAATAAGGAATAAATGCATCATAGGATATAAATCAACAGAAATGCTTATACTTTTTAATAATGGCTTTATATGTTAAAATAATTATAATAAAACACGGAGTTGGTGTTATGAAAAAAGAAGCCTTATGGTATAAAAAACTTGATGACAATTCAATTCATTGCCTTTTATGCCCTCACAATTGCAAAATTCCTGAAGGAAAAAGCGGCATTTGCAAGGTGAGAAAAAATGAAAAAGGTGTCCTGTATACTTTGAATTATAAAAAAGCATCTTCCATAGCCATGGATCCTATAGAAAAAAAGCCCCTTTACCATTTTCACAGAGGCAAAAAAATACTTTCCATAGGAACTTTTGGTTGCAATTTCAGGTGCGATTTTTGCCAAAACTATGAAATATCCCAAAGTGACTATTACAGCAGCGTTGTAGATATTGATAAACTAATAAATACATGCAAAAAGAACCCTAATTGCATAGGAATAGCTTACACCTATAATGAACCCACCATTTGGTATGAGTTTGTCCTTGAATGTTCGAAAAAGTTTAAAGAAGCGGGGCTTAAAAATGTTTTGGTGACCAATGGTTATATAAATATCCCACCTCTAAAAGAACTTTTGCCTTTTATTGATGCCATGAATATTGATGTGAAAAGCATGGATGAAGATTTTTATAAAATAATCTGCGGAGGCAGGCCAAAACCGGTTATGGCTACCTTAGAAGAGGCAGTCAAATTCTGTCATGTAGAAATTACAAGCCTGATAATACCTACCCAAAATGACAGTGAAGAGGATATGACGAAACTATCCAAATGGCTTGCATCTTTAAATCCAGATATTCCTCTTCATCTGAGCAGGTATTATCCGAGATACCATATGGATTTGCCCCCCACGGATCCGGCTCTTCTTATGAAGCTAAAGAACATTGCATCAAAATACCTGAACCATGTTTATATCGGAAATGTGCCGGGTCTGATATAAAAGCAAAACAACTAAGTTACATGCATACAAGCCATTTAAGTTGCAAATGAACTTGCACCATTACAAGCGTATTAAAGGTGAATACTGTCAGTTTTAAATTTAAGATTATAAGAATTATAAAATACATATTAAGGAGGGAAATTTTTGTTTTCTTCAAAAGAAATAAAGCAATTAGCTACAAAACATCCGCTGTTGGACAAGTTAATAGACACAAAAGAGGTTTTCTGGCAAAACCCTCTATACAAAAATGAAAGCTTTGAAGGTGCTGAAGATTTAACTATGGCAGATATTACAGATGCCGAAAACAGGCTCAAAAGGTTTGCTCCGTATCTGGCAAAGGTTTTTCCTGAAACCGCTGATACCAAAGGCATTATTGAATCGCCCCTGAGGGAAATCCCCAACATGAAGGTTGCTTTGGAAAAATCATCAGATACCGTATTAGAGGGCAGACTGTTACTGAAATGTGACAGCCACCTTCCTATATCCGGCTCCATCAAAGCCAGAGGCGGCATCTACGAGATTTTGAAACATGCGGAAGATTTGGCTGTTAAAGAAGGCCTGCTCTCCTATACAGATGACTATTCGATTTTGGCAAGTGAAAAATTCAAGGAATTTTATTCCCGCCATAAAATTGCCGTGGGTTCCACAGGGAATTTAGGGCTCAGTATCGGTATAATGAGTGCAAAAATGGGATTTAAGGTTTATGTACATATGTCAGCTGATGCGCGAAAGTGGAAAAAAGAATTGCTTCGCTCCAAGGGAGTCAATGTCATTGAATATGAATCGGATTACAGCAAAGCCGTTGAGGAAGGCAGAAAACAATCTGATAAAGATCCGGACAGTTATTTTGTAGATGATGAAAATTCCAAGAGTCTGTTTTTAGGTTATGCCGTTGCCCCTTTAAGGCTGCAAAAACAATTAGATGATTTACGTATTAAAGTGGATGAAAACCATCCCCTTTTCGTTTACTTACCATGCGGAGTAGGCGGCGGCCCCGGAGGAGTGGCCTTCGGGTTAAAACTGCTTTACGGTGCCAATGTTCACTGCTTCTTTGCAGAGCCAACCCATGCACCTTGTATGGTCTTGGGTATGATGACGGGGCTGCATAATAGGATATCAGTTCAAGATATAGGTATTGACAATCTGACGGAAGCTGACGGCCTTGCGGTAGGTACGGCTTCCGGCTTTGTAGGAAAAGTCATGGAAAATATGTTAAGCGGAATATTTACGGTGGATGATGAAGAACTGTACAAATACTTGGCGCAGTTGGCAGATGAAGAAAACATATTTATAGAACCTTCCGCAGCAGCCGGTTTTTCCGGCACCCGCTGGTTAAACGGCACCCCTGAAGGAAAGAACTATATTGGTTCATTGAACCTCCGTGAGAAAATGAAGGATTCCACCCATATCGTATGGGCAACAGGAGGAAGCATGGTACCTCCGGAAATTATGAAGTCTTATTACGAAAGAGGAGCAAAAAGCTGAAAACGAAAAGTTGAAAGGTTGAAAGTGGAAGGCGGAAAGCTGAAAAAGATTCTTCACTGCATTCAGAATGACAATTTCGCCACAGATACATGACCCGATACCGTCATCCTGAGCACAGCTTTAACGCAAGAGGCAAGAGGCAAGAAACAGATACAAAGATTCTTCACTGCGTTCAGAATGACACTTTTCGTCATTGTTATACTCCTCGAAATTGTCATCCCTGGGAGGGCAAAGTCTAATAACTCCAAAATGCTGCTATCACGTTTGGACTCCTCGAAATTGTTATCCATGGGAGGGCAAAGCCCTCCCCTACAAATCCGTTACAATTATACGTCCCGACACCGTCATCCTGAGTCAACAGTCCAGAGCCCGGTGTCCGGAGACTGGCCACCAGTGACCCGCGACTGAAATAACCCCTAACCAACTAATAGCTAACCGCTAACCCCTATGGCATCCGCCGGGCATTCCTTTGCCGCCTGCCTCACCTTAACCTTCATAGGTTCGACTATAACCATATCTGTCACATGAGCCTTTTTATCCTCCAAATAAAAAACCTTGGGGCAAATATCAACACAAACGCCGCAACCTATACAATAATCCTGATTAACGTTTACACCTTCTTCGGCCTCTTCTGCCTCTTTTGGCATATCCTCTGTCTTAACAAACCTGGAAATAATAAAAGCCATGGCAAATATAGAAATACTCGTCAGTATCCATCTTAGAAACATGAATTTCGGACCCAAAAACTTTGCTTCATTAGCCAGCATGGGCACTTTGATAACAGCCCAAGTGCTAAGTACTATAATAATATTTCCTATGCTCGCACCTTTTTTAAGAAGCATTTTGCATACGGGAAAAGCCGCATAAATAGGCCCGGCAGAAAAACTGCCTAATAGAAAAGCAAAGACATTGCCCTTGAATCCTGCTTTTTCTCCAAACCCGTTTATAATCACTTCTTTTGGCACCCATGCCTCAATAACGGAGGTCAATATAAAAACTACAGGCATAATAAGAAGCATTTCAAAAACATAATACATGCTGTTTCCCACTGCTGCCATCGCCTTATCCGGCATGGTGACAAATAATATTCCGTAAGCTAAAACCACAAAGGACAGAACCATATTATTTTTAATTTTTTCTAAAATCTTCATGCTACAACCCCCATCATAAATGCAATTAATAGTGCAAAAACAAAACTCAAAGAGTTTCTCCAAAGGGCGAATTTAAATCCTAATTCCTTTTTTTCCAATGGGAATGTCACAAATCCCACCATAGTAAGCGTAGTTAAAAAGGCCACCGCAGGCACTATGCTGGCACCCACATTTACCAAGGAACCCACCAACGGAAAGGCGATAAATGCGGGAATCAAGGTGACGCTGCCTGCAAGGGCGGATATAACAGTGGACAAGGCAACATTTGATTTGCCCAATAAGGTTTTTATTGTTTCCGGCGGAACAAAGGTCAGTATCAGACCTATGAGAAACAATATACCCACAAGATCCCCTAACAAACCGCCCATCATTCCTTTTGCCATTTTCATAGACTTAAGCGTTTTTTTCTTATCCTTAAAAAGTACAAATACAAATACACCCGCCGTAATAATCCATAATGATAGAGTAAAAATATCCAGCTTAGGCAATTTCATTTTATGTCCTCCTTTAAAAATACTAAATAATATCATATAATAAAAATCAGAATAATACTGTTACCTTAGTAACAGTTTGCCAAAAAGGAGAAATAATGATAAATAACAAATATATTGATATAATCAGGCTTAATCCTTTGTTCAGGTCTCTTTCGCCGGAACAATTAGGGGAGCTGTTTGATGCCGGTAATTTTAAAACAAAATATTATAAAAAGGGCAGCATAATACATTTTCAAAACGAAAAACCCCTATACCTGGATGTCATATTATCGGGAATTGTTGTGGCACAAAGTATTGATGAGGAAGGAAATGTTTTGACCGTATCTGAACTAATAAAAGGAGAGCTTATCGGCTTGAACCTTCTTTTTTCACAAAGGAGCCATTATCCACTGATGATTATTGCAAAAACTGATACCGAGATTTTTCATCTTAATAAAATTATAATTCCGGAGCTTTCCATGAAGAACAAAGAGTTTTTGCTTCTCATTCTTGAATATTTGTCGGATAGATCTGTGTTTTTAACAGACAAAATAAAGATGATGGGCGGTAAAAGTATAAGGCAAATGCTTTTAGAATTTTTGGCTTATGAACACTATAATCAAAAAAACACAAAGATAAAGCTGCCAGTATCAAAAAAGGAAATAGCCGAAAAATTTGGAGTACAAAGAACCTCCCTTTCCCGGGAGTTACAGAAGATGAGGGATGAAGGACTGATTGAGTTTGACAGGAAATATATTTATATAAAACCGGCTTTGGAGTCGAGAATGAATGTTGCTGTTCGTCTATAGCCTATCCATAATTGTCGATTATTGTATTTGACGCGATTGCTGAGTTACAAGGCTAATTGTCTGTAATCAATGTTACACCTAAGGCTGTCATTCTGAACGCAGTGAAAAATCTGTTCCCGGCCCCAGGCTGCCGGGCTCCAGGCACTTGGTTGTGGTATTCCTCCGGAGTCAAGATCCTTCGGCGAGCCTCAGGATGACAATATGATCCTTACATGATTCATTCTGTTAAATAATATTGCCTCAGTATGATGTCTATCTTGTTTTCCAAAACCTTGATGTCATCCGATGGAGCACCTTCGCCGTATAATTTTATAAGTCTTATTGCTATATCCTCTATTTCCCTGCATTTTTCGTAATCCGGCAATTTCAAATCCATAACAGTGTTAGGATAGTAATCATAAACTCCGGAGCCCATCTTTTTTGCAAAAAGTTTAAAATAAAAATCGTAAAAATTTGAATTCAAGATGCCTAACAAAAAAGGAAGAGTGTAATCCCTGACATTTGCTTTCAAAATAAAAGAATAAACATCAGCGCTGCAAAAATTACCGTTAATATCTAATGCAAATCTATTGTTTTTGCTCTTAAAAGGGTATACGATTTTATCCTGTAAAAATAATTCCGGTTTTCGTCCCCATTGCAGATGATGCCAGAGCCTTATTCCCTTTTTGCACTCTCTTCTTCTTTCCAACTGTTCTTTGTATTTGTAAATATGCATTATACTGTTTGGATATTTCAAAGGTTCATCTATCAAATCAGAGTATATCAATTTAGAATTGCTTTTATTAATTTTATATCTTTCCACGTGAGAATTTTTTATCCATGGCTTTAAAACAGATTCCTCTATGTTTAAAGCTTTTGCAGTATTTTCATCCAAAATAAACGCTTTGTCACATCCTGTTATTATACCCTGAAAACTATCGACTACATTACCCAAGCGCGCACTGCTTTTACTCTCGATTTTTTGTAATATTTCTCTCTTTTCATCCGATAGCAGGATCCATCTGTCAGCAGATAAATCATCCTGTTTGATTTTAAAGGTTTCAAATTTCGCCGAATCGATATCCTTTATCTTTCCTTTATCATGTTTCCAAACCGTTATCTCATTATCGGTTTTATCATCAGCAGCTATAATGAATATGGCAGTAGCCACACCGGCTCCGGGGAAAATCCTTTCACCATAAAAGTCTATGATTTGTATTATTTTGCAATTGCTCTTTAAATAGGTCCTTAAATTTCTCCCCGTAGGGCTCTCCATGAAGTACCTGGAGGATATGAATGCTATAATTCCCTTATCTCTTACAACTTCAAGGCTTCTTTGATAGAAGCAATAGAAAAGGTCTGATTTATCATAAAACACTTCTTTGTATTCTTCTGCCAACCACTTTTTATAGTCCATGGATAGCTCTTTATGTCCCACATAAGGGGGATTTCCCACTATATAATCGAATTTGCTTGACCAAAAATCCACTCTTTTTAATATAGTGCCGGCCTTCTCCCTTTTTACATAGCTTATCTCACCTGTTCTGTGATTTTTTATGGCGTATAAAAGTCTATAATCCGAAAGCTCATCCATGATTTCCTTACTTTTATAGTCCTTCTCCCACCTTATAAGGCTATCACAATATATTATATTTAATTCCCCTATAACCTTTTCCTTATCCTTTGCCCTTAATGCTGCAATACAAAGCCATAGGGCACTTTCATCCACATCGGCACCGTATAAGCAGTGTTTTAAAATGTGAAAATATAGGTTTTCTTTCTGCCAATAATCGTATCCGCTTATTTCCCTGTATTCACCGTCTTTATAAATTTTGTAAGTCTTTGGGCCGTTAATTTCTTGGAGTTCTTTTAATCTCAATTCAAACTTTTCTTTTAGCATATCATAGGCTTTTAATAGAAAAAAACCCGCACCACAAGCAGGATCCAATATTTTAAGATATGGATTTTCGACAATATCGGCTTTTGCAACAGTCATTTCCAAGATATAATCTATAATAAAATCCGGTGTATAAAACTGGCCATAAGCCCTCTTTGTATCCCTATCTTTTGTTTCTTGATAGTATTTTCCGGGACCGAATTCTCCTTCTGCGGATTTTAAGATGTTTTCCAACAAAATCACCTGCCAAAGCCTCTTTTATTTATTATATAATAAAAATTGTCGGTATCATAGTGTTTATAAGAGGTTTGGTGCAAATAGTTGTAGTGTTTTTATCGCGTTAATCTTCACTCATTGTTTGCTTAATGCTTTTAATGCAGAAATATGCTAAATGTCAACTGTAACGTTACTATGATAGTCATATATAATTC
>LSQX01332170.1_pt1 | contig 20844 bp, 12 predicted proteins | sample 654561 | NCBI WGS metagenome assembly LSQX01 (sample SAMN04489861, study PRJNA283612) | anaerobic digester metagenome | isolation source: 4 biogas reactors fed with cattle manure at either 37C or 55C with and... | place: Denmark: Kongens Lyngby | collected 2014 | reverse complement strand
AGGGCGTCTCCGATCCGCTGGACATCTCGGTGGACACGGTGGCGGCCAAGGCCGGCGGCAGCATCTACCTCTACGAGAGCACGGACGTGACGGTTGACAACGTGGCCTTCGAGGGCGTGACCCGCGTTGGACTCGATTCCTCCGCAACGCCGAGCGTCGGCAAGGGCGACCTGAGCGACCTGCGCGCTGGGATTCATGCCAAGCTTGAGACCGAGAAGGGTTCGATCACGGTGAACGAGGGCACGGCGAACCCGAATGATGAGGCGGGCGGCGTGAAGGCCGCGGCAGGCAACGTGCTGCTGGCGGCCAATGACGCAGGCTCCGACGTGATCCTGAATGCGGCTGTGACGGCCGGCGGCAACGTGACGGTGCTGGCGCGTGACTCGGTCGAACAGAACGTGGTTCCCAAACCCGACGGATCGCTGCTGAGCAAGGGCGACATCACCGCGGGCGGCACGATTGACGTGCAGGCTTATGACGGCTCGATCACGATGGCGGATGGCACGGTGTCGAAGACATTGGGCAAGGACATCCGCTATGCGGCGGCGAAGGACGTGACTCTGGGCGTGCTGGATGCGCGGACGGCAGCGGATCGGGCGGCTGATAAGCTGGCTGACCAGGCCAACTGGGGCAATGTTCAGGTCGTTGCCGGCAACAGCATTTCGGATGCTCGTAACGACACGGTGAAGAATGATGACGCATGGTTCACAACGCAGACGGGTGACGGGCGCACAGTGAATGTGTATGCGAATGGTGCGGCTTTCACCGCTACAGCCGGCTCGGTCGGGCAGGCGGGCAACCCCCTGGATATCGAAGTCGCCACACTGGCGGCCGCAGCCAAGGCGGGCGATGCCAGCATCTACCTCTACGAAAGCACGGACGTGAAGGTTGACAACGTGGCCTTCGCGGGCGTGACCCGCGTTGGCCTCGACTCCAGCCAGACGGCGGGCGTCGGCAAGGGCGACCTGAGCGACCTGCGCGCCGGTAATCACGCCAAGCTCGAGACCATAGCCGGTTCCATCACGGTGAACGAGGGCGCGGCGAACCCGAATGATGAGGCGGGCGGCGTTAACGCCGCAAATGGCGACGTGCTGCTGGCCGCCAACGGTGGCGACCTGACGATCGATGCCGCTGTCGATGCCACCGCCGGACATGCGGGGCTGATTGCCAGCGGAAAGGTTGACGAGAATGCGGCTGTGTCGGCAGGGAAGAGCAAGACGGTCCGGGCCGGCGGGGATATCGTTATCAACGCGTCTGGCGTCACGCCGGATCTCTTCTACACGACCGGTGGCGACATCACGATCAATACCCTGATCACGGCCGGCAACAGCGTCGCGCTCGATGCCGGCGGTGATATCATCCATGGCCGGGCCGCAGAAGAACTGGACATCAAGGCCAAAAACATCCTGCTGCTGGCCGGTGGCGATATCGGCGAAGGCAAACGCGTAGTAACCGATGCCGACACGCTGGCGGCGCGCGCGGGCGGCAACATCAGCCTGCTGGAGCAGGGCGATGTCAACATCGCCTCGCCCGGTGTTCTGGCACAGGTTCCACGGCTTGACTCGACCACCCGCGATGTCGGCGCCAATGCCAGCGGCATCCAGGCCGGCGGGGAGCTCGATCTGGAGATCGAGAAGAACGCGAATGCCAACACGATTGCCGCGGGCGGCGATGCCGACGTGAATGTCGGCGGCAGCCTTGATGTGGGCACAATGGCCGCGGGCGGCAATGCCGACGTGAATGTCGGCGGCAGCCTCGATGCGGGCACGATCGATGTCGGCCGCCAGTTCAACCTGGATAGCGGCGACTTCTCTTTCGACCGCCTGCGGGCCGGTTCGGTCGAGGCGACGACCGGCAACATCCGCATGGGCGATGTGCAGACCGGTTCGGCACGCTTCGACTCCTCCGGCAACATCACCTACGGCAACGGCACCCTGCGCGCCAGCCGCCTGGAGATGACCGCCAGTGGCAGCATCGGCGCCAACAACCGCCCCCTGATGCTGGATGTCGGCACCATCGGCAACGCCAGGGCCGGACGCGATCTCTACCTGCGCGAAGTCTCCGGCGACATGAATATTGCCGGCCAGGTGGTGGCGGGGAACCATCTCCAGCTCGAGGTGCCCAATGGCAACATCGTGGATGCCGACAACGACGGTCGTGTGCCGATTGGCAGCATCAACAGAGGCAATGCCGACGTGGTGGCGCGGACAGCCAAACTGGACGCTAAGAAGATCGGAACGGCCGGCAACCCCCTCGAGGTCTTTGTCTCCGACACACTGAAGCTGGATGCTCCGATGGCTACCGCTCCCGAGGGCGCCGGCTACCTCTGGGTGCATATCAACGGTACTGTTGGCAAGGGTGCGCCCAGCATTCTCTACGGCGTGGAAAACATGAACGTTCCCGGCCTGATCATCTACAACGGCCAGTTGGTCGGCGGTGATCAGGCTCTGCTACGCAAGGTGTTCCGCGCTGAGGCGTTCATTGTCGAGACCCCCGAGCTCCGCTCGCGCCAGGGCGTCTTCGGCAACCCGTTCTTCGTGCATACCGATCTGGACGTCGCGGAAGCCACCGCACTGGGCTTGTTCGACTTCCTGATGGCCGGGCGCGCCAGCATTATTATCGCCGGCGATGAAGAGACAGCCCGCACGCTGATTGATTGGGACGTTGACAAGCGGTTCATCAGTGCAGTGATTGATCCTCCCGGACTGCGGCGCTTGTATGTGCAGAATTTCTATGAGAAGGCCGATTCTGTGACCGCAGGTGAGGCCACGCTAGAGAAGACGACCAAGGAAAAGGCGGTGCAGGAAAAGGCCGCCAAGAAGCAGGCCGAGAAGGAAAAGGCTGCCAAGGCCAAGGCCGAGAAGGAGAAGGCCGCGCTAGAGAAGGCCGCCCAGGAGAAGGCGGCCAAGGAGAAGGCGGCGCAGGAGAAAGCCGCCAAGGAAAAGGCCGAGAAGGAGAAGGCTGCCAAGGCCAAGGCCGAGAAGGAGAAGGCCGCGCTAGAGAAGGCCGCGCAGGAGAAGGCGGCCAAGGAAAAGGCGGCACAGGAGAAAGCCGCCAAGGCCAAGGCTGAAAAGGAGCAGGCTGCCAAGGCGAAAGCCGAGAAGGAGAAGGCCGCCCATGAGAAGGCGGCCAAGTAGCGCAACCGGGGGGTAGACATGTCTTGTTGTCGTCAATTTGTAACCGTCCGCCGCCATCAGCGTAGTGCTGGTAGTGGACGGCGTGAGGGGCGCCTTATGAAACATCTGTTCGCGCTTGCATGTGCAATTGTGCTGTTCCACGGGAGCGTGAGCGCGCAAGTCGCGCCCGATGCATTTGTGGTGCGTCAACTGGACGACAGTCGCTCGCCGTTGCTGGACATAGTGATCGAGCCCACGCTTCGGATGGGAGCGGCGGAAGTGACCTATGTGGAATTGGGAAGCGACGGTAAACCTTTCGCCGGAGCATCCGCCCACACGGCCACGGCCACGCCGGGCAGGGATTACCTGCTGGGGCGGGTGGCCTATCCCATGAAAGTCCCGTTTTGCCGGGTCATCATGACGTGGTCTGCGCCTGTGCGGGACGTAGTGGGTTTTTGCGACAAATTAGATAAGCGCGGCGGGGTGCATGGCGCTGGCGGGCTCGCATCCTGGTCCAAAGTGGCTGCCGGCGCGGTCTCGTTTGGCGTTTATGATCCATGCGAGGGAAAACTGCATGCGGTAGAGAATGTCGATGGCGCGTGGCGCAGGCTACGCCAGTCGTCGGAAGCGTGGATAGAGAGCCATCCCCGCGGTTTCATCCGCTCGCTCACGGGAAACTACGACAAGGGCTTCCGCGCTTTGGATGACGTGTTGCGCAACCTGCGCGCATCGGTGGCCGAAGTTGATCCGGCGGGTGTTGCGCAGACGCTTGTGATCGTGGTGGGCGAGTTTACCATGTCCCACAACAACGCACTGCGTATAGATTCAAACATCGCGCAGACCTTGCAGGCGGTGGCCGTGTACGACATGGGCTCGGTAGTCGAGACGCGCGCGGCGGTGCTTGATGGCCTGAAACCCTGGGAGACTTGCGGCGCGCTGGTTGGCTGGGAAAGGCTCAACGCCCGCAGCGGCGGTCGCCGGATGCCACTGGCGCAGTTATACGAGACGTCGCTGGCGCTGCTCGTTGACATGGTGGGCGAGCGGCGACTCGCAACGGTGAAAACGCAGCGTCCTGATCATGCCGCCACCAGCCCCTTCAGGATCGGGTGGGTCGGCGCGCCCGACGCCTGCACGGTTATGCTGCGGCGCCAGAAACCCACCGAGGCGATTGCCGCCCGCATCAAGGAACTGCGGGGAGCGATCCGCGAACGGCTGGTTGCGCAAGATTATGCGATCGCTATGGCCATGAATAAGGAGCTGGAGAGCCTGGCACCGGCGGAAGCCGTGGCGGCAGCCAAGGAGATCATCGCCGCCTGGCAGTCCCGGATCGATGCGGTTGCCAAGCGCGGCAGTCTGGATGAGGCGGTGCGGATTCTGGCGGCTTTCCGCAAGTCCGGCCTGCCTTCCGATGCGGATCTCGCGAAATCGGCAGAAGCGATTTGCGCGGCATGGGGGGGTAAAATTGAGGGATTGACCTCGGTCGGCAAGCTCCAGGATGCCGCGCGAGTTTTTAAGGAACTGCGCGCGACGGGGCTGGCATCGGAAGAGTTGTTGAAAAAGCTTGATGGAAGTGTCAAGGAGGCATGGCTGAAGGCTGTCGTATCCAAGGCCCTGAATGGGGATCTGGATGGCGCGCGGGCCGAACTCGAGCGACTGCGCCTGTCGGATTTGCCCGATGCGGCCGAAATGGATGTCGGGGCCGTGACGTTGCTGTGGGCATTCACCAAAGGGAGACTGGCGGCATATGATAACGCTGTGGCGCAGGGTGATCAGCAGGCCGCGCTTAAGGTGCGCGACGCGATGTCCATCGTTCCCCGGGAAATCAAGCAGCTTGGCGGCGGCAGAAGCGGTTCGCGGGCGGAAGACCCCAGAATGGTGGAAATCGTGGCCGCCTGGCTGCTCACGACGTTGGATCATGCACAGGATCTTTATGCGAAAGCTCCCATGATAGAGGATTGGGAATTGTTCGGGAGAGCCCTGCGCTGCGAGAAGATTCCTGTTGAATGGCTGCAGTTGTGGCGCGTCGCGGTCGAGGGAGATGGCATGGGGGTGGTTAAAGATGTGCGCGACGGAATCAAGTCGGCCGAGGCGATGCCCCCGGCCTATCTCTCGCTGCTGCGGGGCGAAACGCTGCGTGCGGGCATGACGGTCGCCCGCGATGCCGCGAAAAGCCGCACGCTTTCGGCCGAGGATTTCGTCGCCGCCATCCAGCGCGGTTTCCAGATGGTCAACAGCAACCAGCGCATCTTCTACGCGGAGGCATCCAGTACGTTTTTCGAGGAGACGCCGTTGCTTTGGAAGCTTAATGCGGAAGCGCCTGATGGTCTGCCGCCGCTGGATCGCGATTTTCTGAAACGCGTCACGGAAAAGGAGAAGGCGGTGCTGACACCGCTGGAAGTCGCTATCACGCCCAAGGAGACACGCCAGCTCTGCTGGCTCTGGCTTCCCTATGGGCCGGACGCCATGGTGGTGATCAAGGTTTGCGGCGAACTGACCGATCATGAACGCAATGCCATTCGCAAGGCTTTTGCTGATAAGCTCGGCAAGGAGGTTGCGCAACACGCTGCTGAATTGCGCAGCGCGGGTTTGATGGCGCATGTCGCCATGGCCGCCATGGTCCGCAGTCTGGATGTGACCGTCGATCTCAACAAGGAGGACAAGCCGGTGGAATCCAGTGCGGATGCGGCCTGGGACTATTTGAAGAGGTTGACCGAGGAGTTGCCGGTGCAGGGTGCCTACGCTCATCTGCATAAGCTCGGTCGCCGTGAGGACGCGTCGGATGCGGCCTGGTCGGTGCTTGAGACTAGGTTTACGGAAGGGGCGCCCTCGAATGCCCGTTGTGAAGAGGATCGCATGGTGGCTGTGCCGGCCGTGCCGTTCCGCCGCCAGTACCACTCTGGCGGCACCTGGGTGCAGGAGTTCTGCGTACCCTTCCGTGTCAAGCGCGGTTTCCCGGTTGCCACCCTGCGGCTGGCATTGCCGATTCTGGTGGATATCGATGAGGAGGTCGAGCAATGAGCGTTTCAAGAAAAACGTATGGCCACTACGGGGTGCTGCGCCCATTGGTGCTATCTGCGGCGGTGGTACTTGGTATCACGATCTCCACCTGCCGGGCCGAAGGCGGGGGAGAAAGCACGGCTTCCGGTGCCGCTCCCGGCATGGGGGCAGCGGCCATCTTGCGCGACTGGAAAAAGGACGCCATCGCCAATATCGAGTACAGTGCCAACAAGCTCGACGGCCAGCGTGTCATGCTTCTGGGCTATGTCGCCGAGACGCAGGCTTCCGACGCCACGACGGAGGATGCATACATGCTGATGGGATATGGCAAAGGCTCCATTCTGGTCCGGTTCTACGGGCAGCGCCCCATGCCGAACGACGATGTGCTGCTGCTCGGTATCGTGCATGTCGATCTCAGCGATCCATACGAGCGGATTTTTGTCAGCGAAATTAAGCGGTTTGACGTGGATCGCGAACAGGTGCGGGAATGGGCCAACCACAGCGAGTTGTTTGCCATCGAGAACTGTTTCCGGACACGTGTTTGCGTCAATGACGCCGGTCAGGGCTTGCCGCCGATTCTGGTGAGTGACTGGGTTGAAAAGGGCAGACGCACGACTACTGCGGCGGAGCTTGCCAAGCATCTGGAAGCTGGCAAGGACACGGCGCAACCATGATTATCGGCATCTTCCATAGGAAGCGAATTGTTTCACAGACAGTTGAAGCAGACAGGAGAGAGCAGGCATGAACACAGTGAGTAGGGCAGCAGGCAGGGTGACCGCAAGAACCGCATGGCGTGGCTGGCTGGGCGGGGCGCTGGCGGTGTGGCTGGGCTGGGTTGGCATGGTGTCGGCCCAATCGGGAGGCGGAGGGCTCGACCCCGTTACTGCCTTCCGCGATTGGGAGCATACCACGGTAGAGGCACTCAGCAAATGGAATCCGAACGACGAGCGAAGCAGCAATTGGCGGCAGAGGCGCGTGCGTCTGATCGGTTATGTCAGCAGCATGAAGTCGGGCGGATCCGGCGAGGAGGATCAGTTCCAGATTTCCGGCCCAGCCGGGGGCGTGTTCGATGTGCGCTCCGCCGGCTTCCGTCCGATGGTCAACGACTATATCTTCATATTGGGTACCGTGCAAGTCGATATCAAGGGCCGCGCTTACTTGCAGGAGTTCAGGCGCTTTCAAGTCAAGGATCAGAACTTGAAGGATTTGCGCGAGTGGATGGATTTCAATCTTCCGAACGACAAGACTCCGCTCGAGTACGCAGATGAAAACTGCTTCCGGCGCTTTGTTGTGCTCAACAAAGCGGGAGAGCCTATGCCATCGCTAAGCAAGGGCGAGTGGGATATGAACAAGCGAACCGAAATTTCTGATATTGAGAAGTGGATTCCTACCGGAGAAGTCATCCGCACGAAAGAGGCGGGGCAGCCGGGTGAGCAGCCTGATGTTCCTCCGCCAAAGGAAACGTGGCTGGAAGAGAATGGCTTGTGGCTCGTCATCATAGCGGCAGTTGTGGCGCTTGGCGCGATGTTTGCTTTTGGCAAGTGGGGAGAGGGATCGGGTGGCGGCGGCAAGAACGGCGGTTCCGAAATCACGCCTGGTGAGACCGGCAAAGGCACTGGCGACGGCACTGGCAAAAGTGATGTTGAAGAGAGGCAACCGACGCAAAAGCCGCCGCGTGATACGGGCTTTGGCGATCCGGACAAGACGAATGTGATCGAGGATGGCTCCTCGCTGCTCTACAAGGATCAGACGCAGGTGTTGTGCGGCTACTCGCTCAAGATCCTCTCCGGCGGCACTTCGGCAGGGCTGACGCTCTATCTGGGCAACAGCACGCTTCTGGGGAAGGCGGTGGACAACTATAAAGGCTACTTCATTAAGCTGCACATGGACGACCGCCCGGAACTGGCGCAGCATTGCAGCCGCCACTATGCCAAGATCACACATCGGGGTGATGCCTTGCCGGCCATTTTCGATGTCGAGGTGGTCAACAGTAGCGGGAACCCCGTGACAGTGGATGGCAAGACGATTCGCCGAAAGGGCGAGACGCTTCCCGCGCAGCGCGGCAGTCGCATTAAGTTGATGCCGGACTGGGAGTTTGAAATTGTCTAGTTCCGGCTCTGCCGCACATGCCAGTGGCAATGGCTGATTGATGTGATTGCGGCAGCCGTTGAGGCTGCCGCAATCGGTTTACGGGGGTGCCATGCGCTATATCGGGGAGTTTCATCTCTCGTGTCAGATGGATCGCGATGCCAACGAGGACCGGGTCTGGGCCGGGCGGGTGCGTTTGCGGGATGGCACACGTGCCGTGCTGGCGTGTGTGGCGGATGGCGTGGGGGGCGCGCAACACGGTGCGGAGGTCGCCGAAATCGCCGTGCAGATGTTGCGGAATGCGCTGCAGGAGGCGTGTGCCGATATCCTCGAGACCGAGGTGGCGGCCAACGAATGGGCGCGTGCCCTGGCCGAGTCGCTCCAGTCGGCGGTTGCTGCACAGTATGCGGGCGGCTTCAGCACCCTGTGCGCGGTGGTGCAGTGCGGACGGCGGCGGCTTGTGCTGAACGTGGGTGACTCGGGTGCCTACTGGGTCTCCAGGGATAGCGCGAGGCGGCTGACCGACGAGCATACCGTGGCAAGTTGGATGCTGCAGGGGGGACAGGCCGAGGAGGAGATTCCCGCTAGAATGTTCAAGGCGCTGCACCGCGCGTTGGGCAAGCAGGCATACGGCGGGGAGCTCTTCGACGTTGCCATAGAGGCCTGCAATGAGAAGCGCGGCTGGGTTGTCGTGGCCAGTGATGGGGTGCTGGACTACATCGGCGGCACAGAGTTGCGCGCGGCAGGTGCCGCGGCAACTTCAGCGGCCGAAATGGCGCGGCGCATCATGCGCGAGACGCTGCGCCTTGGACGCCGGAGCGGACGCAATCTAGACAACGCCTCCCTGGCGGTGCTGGCTTTACGCCCACGCGCGGCTACCACTATTAAATGGGTGGCAGCGCTTGCGGTGCTGGCGCTTATACCGGTTTTCTGGCTTTTGCCAGGGGGAGACGTTAAAACACCTGACGAGACACCGCATTTTGAGCCCGTTACATCTGCCACTAATGAAACTAGCGGTGTTATCTGGGCGAGAATTCAGTTGCTCGAAGAAGTTGCCAAGCTGTCGTCTTTTAAAATTGAAAGTGTTAAAATCGAGGATTATAACCGACTGAAGATACCGCTTAGTGAATTTTGGATACGTCGGGACAGCCGCAGACTGGTGCACATAATGGGGCCTAAAGGACACAACAATGAATCCGCGAGCGTGGTTTTAATGGTAGGCAATAAGGCTCTTACCTACAAAGGCAAGGTTGGAACACGCGAATGGGAGTTGGTGCCGAGTAGAAATGGTGGAGATGACGATGGTGAAGAGGCTTCGATTACAAATTGGACTGGTGACCGTGTAACGAATAACGAAACCATTTCTAGCTTGTTTCTAACTAACAGTACGTTGAGGCGCAAGGGCAAGTAGGCCTTCACGCATGTAAAAGCATGTTAAGATGCTACTTTCTGGATTAAAACGCGCAGGCGGAGTTAAGGGCAATGGCTTCTGGCGTTCAAGGTTGCCCCTGCCTATGTCATGCCGTTGCCTTTTTTTACATAGCGTGCTTGTCCTGCTTCTCCTGTTTCTTCCGAGAAGCGGCGTAGGCCAGTCCGGGGCCGGGGGTGGAATGCTCAGTGGGACGTCCAAAACTGCCTGGCCTCCTTTTGAAAAAATTGAAATTACACATAACCGTGAAACGAGAAAACTTGAGGGGGTTGGCAACCACATCAATTTTTCAGATGGTCTTGAGGTTTACCTTTATAACGGGAGTAATAATCAAGGCCCTCAGGTTCAGTTGAAATCCATGGGCGAAGGGTCTACTAACAACTGCACTTTTACCCTTTATGATTCCAGTAACAAACCATTTAAAAAAGGGTCAATCAAATGGACTGTAGGAGGAAACAATTATGACACATCTTTTGAACCTATTGTTGAACCTGATAACTGGGCGAGGATGTTGTGGACGAGCATTGCTGTCGTGTTAGCACTCGTCTTGTTTGTAGGCATGCTGTTTAGGCGCAAAGATGGCTTGAAAACCTCAGGGGCTAGGAACAAGCGGAATGCGATGCTGCGGGTGAAACCTGCAGCCGGATCATGGATCACGGTTGCTCATCTTGCAACCGGTGGACTGGCGGAAGTCCGCCTCGTGCGCAAGAACCCGTTTGCCCCCCGCCATATCATGAAGATTCTGAAAGCACACTATGCCGATGATGCGGCGTTTGTGAAGGCGCTGCATTACGAAACAGATGTCTTGCGCCATCTGGAGGCGACGGGGGTACGACGGGTGCCGCGCCTGATCGCGGCAAGTTGGGATCTTCCGGATCCAGGGGGCGAGCCATGGTACGTGATGACCCGGATGCCGGGGATGACGCTCAAGAATGCCAACCTCTCCACATCCAGTTTGCGGGTGCGTCTGCGGCTGATCGCCGCGATAGCGACAACGCTGTCGGAATGCCATGCCGCTGAGGTGGCGCACCGCGATCTGAGCCCCGACAATATCATGGTGCGGCCGGGAGCGGGATGTCGTTTCGCCGGGTTGGTGGACTTCGGCAGTGCCTCATTAAAGGGGCGGCGCCACCCGCTCGGGCGCAAGTGGGTTCTGAAACAGCGCTTTGCCGCGCCGGAACAACTGCAGCAGGGGCTGGATGTGGCGGGGCCGGCGGCAGATGTCTATTCGCTGGGGATTGTGGCCTGCGAGCTTTTGCTTGGCAGCCATCCCTTCGCTGCGGAGGGCCAGTTGCCCCGACTGGAGGATCATCTGGGCTTTGACCGCGTCCAACTTGCCCAGCGGTTGACGCAGCGAGGTCTTAAAGCCGAGGTTGCCCAGGCAATCTGCTGTGTCATGCTGGCGGCGGATCCAGCGTCGCGCGGAACGATGCGCTTGTTGCTGACGGTGCTGCGGGGGGCCTATCCTTTTCTGCGCTGACATGTGCCACCAACTCTGGACTATGTTTGATACTGACGCGAGGAGTGCTATGAAGAAACGACAAGTCGGATGGCGGGTGCCCGGAGCGCTGTCATGGAGACGGGGCAGAGAGGCGGCTGGTTCGTCGCCGTCATGGCGCTTGTGGGGGCTGCGATTGATGCTGGCCACTGGGCTGGCGCTGGGGATGGCGATACCGGAGGCCCGTGGCGATAAGGCGGCGTACACGGATTTTGTGCAAGTGTATGTCGTGGGTAATGCGAACCGGGATGGCAGTTGGAATGCCCGGCCGGTCGCACGCCGGATCCATGAGGTTCTTTTGCCGCAGGTTGGCGATGATGCCATGGCGATGCAGGCTATCGGAGTTCGTGATTCCAGTGACGTTTATTCGCTGAAGGTTGCCGAGGTAGCGGAACGTGGAATTGTCCTATCGCCCCGGCGGGATTGTGGGTTGGATCTATCGGGTTTGCATGTTGGCGTTACAAGGTGGCAAAGTTGGTGGACGCGCAGCAGGAAAGCGGTGGAGAAGCTGGAAGCGAGCGCGCGTATTGCCGGGCTTTCCGAGCTCGCGCAGTTCTTTTTACAGCCTCCCTACAGGGAGTTGGTCATCGAGGAGGCGGCGCGCACGCCAGTTGCCCATGCGTATTGGCGTGGCATCCGCAGTGAGCTGGACGCTGGGTTGCAAGAGGTCGTCAAACTGAGCGAGGCCGAACTGATTGAGCGGCGCGGCGCTCTGACGTATGCCTTGAAACGCTGTCGTGCGCTTGCGAGAGACTGGAAAGACGATCATGATAAGGATTCCGAAGCGAGTTGGGAGGGAGATACGGTGCGCCACCTCCAGCGGGCGGAAGACGCCCTTAACAAGCTCGAGAGTCGCGGCGTCTTGCGCATCATCAACAGGAGCGGACGCGATCTGGAGGTGCGGCTGGATACAATCCGGCCTTCTACTTATAGTCTGTCACAGTGGGTTGTTGAAAAGCGCGGCACCGCGTTCCGGCTGGTCGCTGGTGGTTCGTATGACCTTGTAGTCAGCGAGGAGCCCCGTTGGAGGCGTTGCTTCTGGCGGCTGCCGGGATCAGAAATAGAGCGTGGAGGCACCGTTCGCGAAGTTAAGCCAGGCAAACTTGCTGAGTGGCAGATTAAGGGGGCGCGGGAGTGAGTTGCTGCGGCCACCGGATCAGCATCGTGCATGCGGTGGCGGGATTGTACCTGTGTGCAGCCGTGGTGCATGGCGCGGGTGCAGACAATCGGGCGGACTATGTGTACAAGGCAATAGCAACAGGCAACGATAACGGTCTTGTGACGGTGAGGATCGTTGAGCCGAAGAACACCTCGTTGTGTAATGTGGGCGACTATGCATACATGTACGGGGTGCCAGTACAGTATAGGGAATTTACTGTAAAGGCGATTTTGAATAATAATCAGATAACGTTGGTGTCGGCTGAAAAAGGGTTTCAATTAAATGTAGAAAACACAGACGTATGGCTTGTAACATGGACCGATGTTGGCAGGCGTTGGTTGAAAAAACTGGAAAGCAAGAAAGGCGAGGCGGTAGAGGAGGTGCTCCGGGAGGCCGCCGAGTTTCGTGATCCCAGAAGTGGCAGGTACAAGGATAACGCATATCGCCTCACGCGCCGCGAAATTGATGCCGTTTGGAGCAGTGTGCCACTGAACGATAAGTTAATCGAGAACTATAAGAAAGCCTTTGACCGCAATCCACCCACGGTGACGGGGACGCTGGTGGTTAATAACACGGGAGAAGTGCCGCTCAAGGTGGAGATAGGCGGGCAAACGCAGGACGTGAAACCGCATCAGAGTGTGGATCTGTCCGTGACAGCGGGTGTGAAGCATTCCGTGAAGTATGAGCCAACGGGTAAAAATGCAGATGATTTCAATGCGGGCAAGACAGAGGTCATGGTGCCTATTGAAGGGAAAATGGCGACGGTCTCACTAGCGGCGGCAAAGAAGGGCGATCCTGTGTTAAAGGTTCGGAACACTGGTGATGTGGCTCTACGGGTCACGGTGCTGGTGGACGGCAAGGCCGTCGGGGGAGCGTTCGAGCTGGCGAAAGGTGCGTCCAGGGAAGTGTCGGTACTGCCTAACGTACCCTTAAAGATTAGCTATGAGCCGACTGGAACTATGGCAGATGACTACCGCGACGGGGCGGAAAATCAGGTGCCTTTGAGTCGTGGTGCCACGGCGTCGCAGGATTTGACAGCCAAGTTAAAGTCGGATCCGGTGCTGACGCTTCGGAACGCGGGCGAGGTGGCACTAAGGGTCACGGTACTGGCGGACGGCAAGGCTGTCGGGGGAGCATTCGAGCTGGCGAAAGGGGCGTCCAGGGAAGTGCCGGTACTGCCTAACGTACCCTTAAACATTAGCTATGAGCCGACAGGAAATATGGCCGATGATTATAGAAATGGAGAGGAAGCCCAGACGGCTCTGGGGCGCGGTACCACGGGGGAGAAGGTTTTAGCGGCCAAGCTAAAGTCGGAACCTGTGCTTACGGTTCGGAACACGGGCGAGGTGGCGCTGAAAGTCACGGTACAGGCGGATGGCAAGCCCGTTGGGCCGCCGTTCGATCTGGTTAAGGGGGAGTCTAAGGGGGTGACGGTACTCCCCAATGTGGCTTTGAAGGTTGTCTATGAGCCGACGGGCACTCTGGCCGATGACTATCTCAAGGGCGATGAAGTCCATACTGAACTGAAGCGCGGTGCCACGGTGGCTAAGAATTTAGCGGCCAAGCTTAAGCCGGATCCGGTGCTGACGGTTCGGAACGCGGGTGATGTGGCGCTGAAAGTCACGGTACTGGCGGACGGCAAGGCTGTCGGGGGAGCATTCGAACTGGCGAAAGGGGCGTTCAGGGAAGTGCCGGTACTGCCCAACGCGGCCTTGAGGGCGGTCTAAGAGCCGACGGGAACGCTGGCCGACGACTATAACAAGGGTGAGGAAGCCCAGACGGCGCTGAAGCGCGGTGCCACGGCGACAAAGGATTTGCAAGCCAAGCTAAAGTCGGATCCTGCGCTTACGGTTCGGAACGCGGGCGAGGTGGCGCTGAGGGTCACGGTACAGGCAGACGGCAAGGCCGTCGGGGAAGCATTTGAGCTGGCGAAAGGGGGGGCTAGGGAAGTGTCGGTACCGCCCAACGTGGCCTTGAGGGCGGTCTACGAGCCGACTGGAACTCTGGCCGATGACTATCTCAAGGGCGGTGAAGTCCAGGCGGCTCTGAAGCGCGGTGCCACGGATGAGAAAGTTTTGGCGGCCAAGATAAAGGCGGATCCTGTACTAAAGCTTTATAACAAAAGCGAGGTGGCGCTGCGGGTCACGGTACAGGCAGGTGGCAAGGACGTTGGCCAGCCGTTCAATCTCGTGAAGGGGGCGTCGCAGGAGGTGACAGTACCACCTCGTGTGGCTTTGAAGGTTGGCTACGAGCCGACTGGAACTATGGCAGATGACTATCTCAAGGNNGACAAAGGATTTGCAAGCCAAGCTAAAGCCGGATCCGGTGCTGACGCTTCGGAACACGGGCGAGGTGGCGCTGAAAGTCACGGTGCAGGCGGGGGGCAAGGCCGTCGGGGGAGCGCTCGATCTGGCGAAAGGGGCGTCCAGGGAAGTGTCGGTACCGCCTAACGTACCCTTAAGCATTAGCTATGAGCCGACCGGGGAAGGGCGTGACGCCTTTGAGGCGGGACAGGAGCTTGCAGCGGCGTTGGAGCGCGGAACACAAGGCGCGGTTTCGCTGTCGGCGAACAAGTCGCTTGCCGGACGCTTGCAGGTCGTTCGCGACATATTGAAAATCGAATTAATGAAAGATGTGCCGTTGCCAGAGGCATCCATTAGTAGTGATGAAGCGGCTTGGGAGGCACTGGCGGTGTCGAAGAAGTGGTTTGATGATTTCATAAATACCACAGAAAAACTTCCTCGAAATCTGTCAGAGCAAACCGTGATATCGCTTTCTGGGTTCATACGGTTAGCTAATAAGAGCCTCATCCAACTCAGAAAGCAGGCTCACCGGATACGTGCCGCCAGACATATGGCGCAACTCCCCCCAGTCGACAAGACACCGGATGACCTGAAGGAGTGGCGCAAGTGGGCTGAGGGTTTCTTGAAGGTGCTGGATGGCGGAGAGGCGGAGTTCAGTGAGGATGCACAGGTGGTCTTTGTACTGGTTCAGCGTGGTTTGCGGGTGCTTAACGACAACAGTCTGGCCGGCGTGGCGACGTTTGGCGAGTTTATACGCGGCAAGGGCGATGATGGCAAGAAGGGCAAATAGGGCACCTCGGGATGGGTATGAAAAGCGCGCGGAAGGGTCTCCTCGCCCTCTGGCTTTTGGCAAGCGGAAAATGATTGGAAAATTGAAGGCGAGCACGTAACATGAAGCCATCCGGTCAGGACAGTTTTTCAGCAGAAACGTTGCTTCCGGCGGCTGCCGGGGCACAAACAAACAGGGTATGGAAGTGGCGTTCGCCGGATTCAATCGGGCGAACACACGGTCGAGGCGAACAAGGAGTCGTGAGAATGAGTGGCTATGACCTTCGGATTGGCGCCGCGTATGCGGTGGCGGGATTGCTGCTGTGTACTGCGGTGGCATTTGGCGCAGGTGCAGACAATCGGGCGGACTATGTTTACAAGGCTCTCGCGGTTAGTACTGAAAGCGGTCTGGTGAAGGTGAGGATTGTCGAGCCCCAGAACACCTCGTTATGTAATATAGGCGACTACGCCGTTATCCCCGGATTACCTGCAGAACATAGAGAGTTTACTGTAAGAGAAGTTCTGCGTGACGGCATTATTTTGGAGTCGGTTGCAAAAGGGTTTGAGCTGGATTTGAAAGGCACGGAGGCATGGCTGGTAACCTGGAGCGATGTCGGCAGGCGTTGGCTGCGAAAATTGGATCGTGGGAAAGGCAAGGCTGTAGAGGAGGTGCTCCGGGAGGCCGCCGAGTTTCGCGGCGCCCCAAAGAAAGGTGGGTACAAGGATGCTGCATATCGCCTCACGCGCCGCGAAGTTGATGCCGTTTGGAGCAGTGTGCCACTGAACGACAAGTTAATCGAGAACTATAAGAAAGCCTTTGACCGTGATCCACCAGCGGTGACGGGGACGCTGGTGGTTAATAACACGGGGGAAGTGCCGCTCAAGGTGGAGATAGGCGGTCAAACGGGGGGCGTGAAACCGCATCAGAGTGTGGAGCTGTCCGTGACCGCAGGTGTGAAGCATTCCGTGAAGTATGAGCCAACGGGTGAAAATGCAGATGATTTCAATGCGGGTGAGAAAGAAGTGATGGTGCCTATTGAAGGGAAAATGGCGACGGTCTCACTGGCGGCCAAGAAAAAGGCGGATCTGGTTTTGAGCTTAAGGAACACGGGCGAGGCGGAACTGCGTGTGACGGTACGGACGGATGATGCCAAGGTTGATGGGGGAGCGTTCGATCTGGCGAAGGGGGAGGTGCGTGAGATGCCGGTGCCGCCCAATGCGTCCTTGAAGGTTAGTTATGAGCCGGCAGGAACCAGAGCTTATGATGATCGCAAGGGCGAGGACGTTCAGGTGACTCCGCGCCGTGATGCCACGGCAGCGGAGGATTTGGCGGTTAAGCTAAAAGGTGATCCGGTGCTGACGCTTCGGAACACGGGGGCTGTGGCGCTGCGGGTCACGGTACAGGCAGGTGGCAAGGACGTTGGCCAGCCGTTCAATCTCGTGAAGGGGGCGTCGCAGGAGGTGACAGTACCACCTCGTGTGGCTTTGAAGGTTGGCTACGAGCCGACTGGGACTATGGCAGATGACTATCTCAAGGGCGAGGAAGTCCACACGATTCAACGCCGCGGTGTCACGGAGACAAAGGATTTGCAAGCCAAGCTTAAGCCGGATCCGGTGCTGACGCTTCGGAACGCGGGCGAGGTGGCGCTGAGGGTCACGGTACAGGCGGACGGCAAGGCCGTCGGGGAAGCATTTGAGCTGGCGAAAGGGGCGTCCAGGGAAGTGTCGGTACCGCCCAACGTGGCCTTGAGGGCGGTCTACGAGCCGACTGGAACTCTGGCCGATGACTATCTCAAGGGCGTTGAAGTCCAGGCGGCTCTGAAGCGCGGTGCTGCGGCGACGAGGGATTTGCAAGCCAAGCTAAAGCCGGAGCCGGTGAAATGAAGAGAAAGAATTTATGGACTATCGCGGGAAAACAGGCCTGCATCCTAGGTCTAGCCGTCTGTTGTCTCCCGGTGCGGTTGGCGCAGGCGCACACGGGGAGTGACTCATATCACGGCTACCGGACGCTGCAGACGCTTTCCTACGATAATGGCCGCGGAGTCCGCGGGCATTTGCCGTGCGCGGCGGAACTGTTGATCAGAAGGTGCTTGGAGACGCCGGAGAGTGCCAGATACCACTATGGCTTCATAGAGGACGCTTTGGCCACCAGTGACCGCGCCGTGGAAATCACGCTGCCATCGGTCGAGTTGCAGCGTAACCGCATGACGGAGCGGTTTGTGGGTGGCGATGCCCTTTTGCGCAACTTCGGAGGCGTGGCCAACATGGCTCTTGGGCGCGTTGAGGGGCGTATTCCCGCCGACGGGCGGCTGCATTGGCGGACGTTCCGTTTTCCATCGAGCCACGGGTTTCCCGCGCAGATCGGCTATGGATTGCAGGCCCGGAAGGAGCGGTTGCCTAACGGCATGCCTGTCCTGGCTTTCCTTGCCGTTTCCCATCCCTTTACGTATGCCTTGCCTGGCGGGGGTGGCTTGTCCGTGCTTGGCGAGCAGCGGGCATTTGCCATCATGACGGTGGATATGGATGACGTGCTGATGTATGCCGGGCGCTTCTCCGCCAAGGTCATTGACGGCGCCGATAAGGGTGCCGAGATGGTGGTGGAGCAGGTGGCTGTGAGAGTCGAGGGTGAAAAGGCGCTTTCCATGGCCGGGTTGGGCGGCTGGTTTGACGACTGGTGGGCGGCGGTGGGCTTTACCAAGGGTGTGGAGCGCGCGCCTTTGGCCGCCGCATGGCCGTCCTGGGTGCTGCATTCGCTGTCCGTAAGAGGGTTCGCCGAAGTCGTGTGCGGTGCCGCCATGGAGGGACGTCCCAATTTCACGATAACTGCCACCGTGGGGATGGTGCTGCTGCTGGATTCGGCAGTCAGTGTGACAACGACACTGCTCAAGGAGATGGGAGTCATAGACCGTGCCTGGGCGGGGATTCCGGCAACGTCCGGTCGCGGCGTCGGACTGGGGCTGGCCTATGGCTTGGAGAAGTTTACCGACGTTCGGGTGGACAATGAGAGATGGGGTGAGTGGGGGAGTTTGGCGGGGAGCGTCGCATCGCTTTTCATTCCCTCTTCATGGAGTGGTGCGGGGGTCGAGATCGGCACTGGAGGCGTCAAGGTGCTGAGCGACGTCTCGCTGGCCGGCAAGAACCTAAGAATATCCAGCCAGGGGATCCAGTTGGTAAAGGGCGGCACCAGTTGGCTGGAGCAGGCCAGCACCTATACGAAGGCCAGCAATTTGAAGAAAATCCTCTCGGCAACCAAGACAGGTATGAAGGCAGGTGTTATGCTGGCCGAGGAGCCGGTCGTCAGTTATGTCGTTGATCAGGCTTCAGACATAGTTGCGCGATTGGGCACACGCGAGGCCCTTGAAAGGTTTCTCGAGGACAACCCACGTCATCCGGAGCGCGAGAAGGTTCGCGAGGCATTGCTTGCGGCCCGCGGGCGTCCGCTTGCCGCATTGATCAAGGAGGGGTACGTCGAGGCCGAAGGACATGGTATAAACATTAAGCGGGCCACTCTGCGTCTCCGCCGCCGGGTGCCGCACCACGTCACGGTGATCGTGCCGCGGGGAACCTATCTCGCGTCGCGCTCCGCACCAGTGCAGAACATGATCGTCATTGCCCCAGGCCGGGCCGAGCTGAGATCCGACGGGTGGTTTGAGGTGCCTTTGTCGGTGGCCTGTGCCAACCGGAACAAGAAGGAACCTTCCACCGAGAGCCGTTTCGATGTGCATTCCGGGCCGGAATCGCTGGCTCTTTTCAGGCTTGTGGCGGAGCTGGACGAGATGGGCGCGCCGTTGGAATTGGTGCAAAGGGCGGTGTGGTGTGTTACGGACGATCCCGGCCTAGCCGATAGCGGGTTTTTCAAGCACGGCGTTGTGAAGCCGGAATACGCCAACCTGCTGGCCAACATTCTCGTGATCTGTGGTGAATCGGGGATAGACGTCCGCAAGCGCAAGCTATGGGCGGATCGGGGCCGGTTCATGGATGCTGTCACGAAGGGCGAGCTTCGCCGGCGCCTGAATCGTCTGCCATGATTAAAATTTCCCGTGCAGGCGGAAATGCCTGAAAGAAAGGGTGTGGTTTCCGCGTACTTGTAGTAGGCAGATTTCGAACGGGTCGAAATCGCAACAACAGAACGCGGAACAACTCCGCCAAGGAAAGGCAAGAACCATGGAAAAGTGGAAAACTGTGGACAGCATGAAGACGTTGATTGGTGTTTTGACAATGAGCCTTGCTATTTACCCGACTGCATTCGCGCAGCGACCGGTCGTGAGAATAGACGAGGAGGCATTCAGGAAAATGCAGGATTATCATCGGATGGAGGTTCTGCGGGAAAAGGCCCGTGCCCCGATGCGCATGACTCGTTCCGATTGGTTTCAGCCACCCAAGGTTGAATCATCGTCTGGGAAAAGGAAGACGTGTTCCTTCAACCATGAGGAAATGAAGAGATTCGCCGATGCGGTCGATGCCAGTCGCGGCGAAGCGGGCTTGTTCCACATCCTCCCCTTGATTGATCAAGCGAAGAAGATCAAGGATCCGTGCGACAACCGCAAGTTGCCTGCCGGTCTTTGGAAGAAGCCCGAGCGGGCGAGTATGCACGCGGTGGATCGGTGAGAAAGGAGCCCGAAGTGAATGCGGCGGAGAAACGAACAGGTTTTAGGTCTGTACACGGCCGATGGAGGCCGGAACGCTTCAGCCAGGCGTTGAGCGTCGTAGCCGGCGCGGCCTTGCTGGCTGGGCTGTTTCTGTGCGTAGGGTGCGAGAGCGAATACTCTGCCCCCGAGCCGCAGAACTCGCCGGAGACCGAAGAGGATACGCCCGCCGGATCGGCCTACGACAACGAGAGCGTCACGGTGTTCACAGGCCGCGTGATGAGCGAGGTGGGAGACGGCATCGGCGGGGTCAACGTCACCTGGTCGCCGGTGCAGTACAACAGCGGCGACTCCACCCTCAATACCGACACGTCGGTCAGCGTCTCGTCCGACACCACGGGACCGGACGGTTTCTTTGCCGTCTCGGTGGGCTGGGATAGCGATTACGGCTACGGCGCCATCGCCGGCCGGATCGTCATCACCCGCCCGGGCTACCCCGCGCAGGAGACCGGCACCATCGGCCCCACCACCGCCTCATCATATTCCATCGGCGAACTCTATCCCGGCTGGATGCCGTGAAGGAAAAGGGAACAGGGGACGCGGGGAGGCGGGTAGGCTGAAGGGCAGCATGATAGACGCGGCGTCCCCGCCGCGTGACAGGGGACAGGAGACAGGGGGCAGGGGCAGTGGATAGTGTCAACGGCGTCGACGGCGTCGCAAGGTGGGGTGGTCGCGCGAATCGAAAGAATCGAATCATTCGAATCCATCGCCTCTATCGATGCTTTCGACCAAGGCGACAAAGTTTCCGGCAAAAGCTCGCGACAAGGTGGCGTATCTCGTCTATTCCAACCGCCGCGCAGGGGTGGCGGCAGTACTAGTCTGAGACACCCTACGCCAAGC
>LSQX01088302.1_pt1 | contig 20844 bp, 17 predicted proteins | sample 654561 | NCBI WGS metagenome assembly LSQX01 (sample SAMN04489861, study PRJNA283612) | anaerobic digester metagenome | isolation source: 4 biogas reactors fed with cattle manure at either 37C or 55C with and... | place: Denmark: Kongens Lyngby | collected 2014 | reverse complement strand
TTGCCTTCAGTCTTGCTGTGTATGACCCGCAGCGGGTTTTCAAAATCGAAAAATTTTTCTTTATAGAAGTAGTTGTAGTCCTCGTCGCTGAGCTCACTCTTGTTCTTGCGCCAGATGGGGATCATGCTGTTGAGGGTTTCGATCTCAAAATAGCTTTCAAATTCGTCCTCTTTGCCTTCAACCGGCCTCCTCTTCTCCACCTCCATCTTGATCGGATAGCGGATATAATCCGAATATTTCTTCACTATGGAGCGGATATTGTATGTCTCCAAAAACTCATCGTAATCGTCGCTGTCAGTGTTATCCTTGAGGGTCAGGATGACATCGGTGCCTGCGCTATCCCGGCTGGCCTTCTCGATCACATACCCATCTAAGCCCTCCGATTCCCATTTCAGGGCTTCTTCTTCCCCGTATGCCCGGGTCACCACCGTTACCCGCTTGCTGACCATGAAGGCGGAATAGAAGCCTACTCCGAATTGACCGATAATATCGATATTATCCAGGGCTCCTTCGTTTTCCTGTAAAAAAGCCAGTGAGCCGCTATTGGCGATGGTTCCCAGATTGCTCTCCAATTCTTCAGCATTCATCCCAATACCGTTGTCCGATATGGTGAGCACGCGGTTCTGTTTGTCAACACTTATATGAATGGCGAAATCCTCACGTTTCAGGCCCACATTCTGGTCGGTGAGTGAACGGAAATACAGCTTGTCAATGGCATCGCTGGCATTGGAGATCAGTTCCCTTAAAAAGATTTCCCGGTTGGTATAAACCGAATTGATCATCAGCTCCAGCAGTCGTTTGGATTCGGTTTTAAACTGAATCTTTTCCATCGTTGTTCACCTCGATACAGCATTATTGGTCTTTTGGTACATGTTTTCCCAATCATTTACACTCCATATCCCCGGCCAGTTCAATATTGGTTAAATCAACGGGTTATTCACTGCTGCCCCGGTGAAAAGCCTGGCTTTCTGTACTGCGTTTCTCAAGCAGGCCAAAGCGTTGTATAGTGTAAGTACAGGCTATATAAAAATGATAAGGAGGAGTAATATGGATATTTTCACTGCTATCAAGGGGAGGCGCTCTTTTCGCAATTATCTGAGCACACCGGTGGAGGAGGAAAAGCTTAAGGCCATTTTAGAGGCCGGCCGGTGGGCACCTTCGGTGATGAACCTGCAGCCCTGGAATTTCCTGGTGGTGAAGAACCAGGATATTAAGACCCGCTTGAAGGCCAGCTGCCAGGAAACCCTGGATAAGATTTATGCAGCCAGCGGGTGGAAATGGGTGAGCAGGTTTAAGCTCGACTTCCTGACCGAAGCCCCGGTTATTATAGTGGTAGCCGGCGATCCCAAGAAAACCGGCGCCGATCAATTCCTGCCGGGAAGGGGAACCGGTTATGCCTTCTCTTGCTGCGCGGCCATTCAAAACATGCATTTAGCCGCTCATGCACTGGGTCTGGGCAGCTTATGGTTTACTCTTTTCGAAACCGATAAAATCAAAGCGATCTTAAACCTGCCCGACGAGCTAGATGTGGTCGGCATGGTGGTGTTGGGCTATCCTGCCTCACCGGAAGCAAGCATCAACAGAAAGCCCCTTGAAGAAATGGTAACTTTCATCGACTGATACATGGGGACAGGCCCTCTGTCCCCTATCTCACTGGCCGGGTTATATTACACCATACCCTCCCTTAACCCTCTGCCTGACTTCTATGCCAAACTCGCCCCTTAAGGCATTATTCACAAAAAGACCGGGACGGGGCGGTCCTGGTCTTGCCTGCTATGTTCGCCTGGCTAGATTATATCCAGGCATATTATTCAACTTATTCGACGTCGATTTTGTATGAGCTGCCTGCAGTGGGCTGTTTGGGTACATTAATGAGCAATATGCCGTTTTCCAGCTTGGCCTTGATGCCATCGGCATTGGTGTCCGGCAGGTACAAGCTGCGTTGCATGGATTGATAGCGCCTTTCTTTATGAATATAGTTCTTGCGCTCCTCGTCTACACTCTCTTCGCGGTTAAAAGCTATGGTCAAGCGGCCTTCGTTATATTCAACACTTATGTCTTCTTTCCTGGCACCCGGCAATTCCGCCTCAATCACATATTCTTTATCAGTCTCCTGCACATCGAGTTTAAAGGTATCACCAGCCCATCTCCTTTTAGGGAAGCGCGTATCGTTAAAAAAGTCATCAAGCATGTTGTAAAATTCCTCGAAGACAGCCGGTCTGCCAAAGTATTTGTTAAAAGGAATTAATCCAGCCATGTTTAACAACCTCCTTTACGCTTTTTTGTTAGCACTCCTGCCCCATGAGTGCTAATCCCTACTTATTAATTATCATAAACCTTCCTGGCTTGTCAACGCTCTAAGCATGATATTTCCGGCTTAGCATGGTATCGACAGATAGAAACCGCTATGCATTTATATGTCATGCAAAGACTGGCAAAAACCATAATGCAGACTAAATTCAGTAAATCAAGCTATAAAATAACAAAATTTCTGTCAGGTACCATATTCGACAATATATCGCCTGGCAATGAGGTATTGTTGATAATATAGAGATAAGCTTGTAAGGGGCAACTTGATGTGAAGCAAGACTATAAGACCGGAAAGCATCTCAGCACAGAGATGCCATATCGTGTTGTCAATCTTGGCCTGGAAAACCATCATTTGAAGGCCGAAGTGCCGGAGTCGCTGTCACCAGAAGATAAGCCTCCCAGTAAAGCCAAACCGGGAGATCTCTCCGCTCTGCGTTTCCACACTGATAAAGTGCACAAATATCACATCTCCGAACTGATAGACCTTCACCTCTTGGAGCAGTTGTTAAAATCTTTTTATGATATCACCGGCATCAGGTACACTATTATAGACACCGATAACAATATTCTCTGCAGGGCCGGGTGGACAGAATTATGCCTCAACTTTCACCGCAACTGTCCAGCCGCCGAAGAGCGGTGCAAGCTGAGCAACAGTTATATATCACAATATCTGCAATACGGTTCCTACACCAAATTCAGGTGTTTGAACGGACTTATCGATTATGCCACCCCGGTGATGGTTAACGGCGAGCATTTGGCCACCATATATCTGGGACAAGTGCTGGAAGAGCCTCCAGATGAGGAGTATTTCCGCCAACAGGCTCGAGAATTCGGTTTTGATGAAGAAGCCTATATCAGGGCCTTGCGCAAGATAAGTATCGTTCCCGAGTCAGAAGTCAAACCAATAATGAGGTTTTACTCGCAAGTGGCACAGGTGCTGGCATCCATGGGTCTGGAGAGAATGCGGAAACTGGAGGCTGCCGACCAGGCCTTGAAGAACAGCGAAGAACGCCTGCGTCTGGTACTCGAAGCCAGCAAAGACGGTTTTTGGGATCTGGATATAGAAAAGGACTACTTCTGCTTCAGCCCGCGCTACGCTGAAATGCTGGAATACTCCCCGGAAGAACTCGAACCGCGCTTTGATACCTGGAAGAGCCTCATTCATCCTGATGATCAGCCTCAAACCATGAAGTCCTTTTTCGACCACATGCAAGGCAAAACCCCTCAATTTGAGGCTGAATACCGCCTGTTAACCAAATCGGGAAAATGGAAATGGATGCTGGATCGCGGCAAGGTGGTTTACAGAAGTGAAGACGGCCGCCCATTACGGGTTGCAGGCACATGTATCGATATAACCGAACGAAAGCTGGCCGAAAACGCCTTGCGTTTATCAGAGGAGAAATTCTCCAGGGTTTTTCATGAGAGCCCGATTATGATGACGCTTTCAACCGTTGGTGATGAGAGGGTATTCATCGATGCCAATAAAGCCTGGTTCAATGGGATGGGTTATTCCCCGCAGGAGATTATTGACCGACCTGTCGATGAAATAAATTTTTTCAAAGACCCTGAAACCAGCTCTGAAATACAAAATGTACTTTTGGAGCAGGGCAAGCTGGAGGGCGTAGAAATCGATTACCGCATTAAATCCGGTGACATCCGCCGCGGCCTGTTATGGAGCCATCCACTGCATTTAAACGGCAGCCCTTGCCGCATCACCAGCCTGATCGACATAACTGAACAAAGGCGCATTGAGCAGGAAATGGCCCGCCTGTCAGATCTCAATCTAATAGGAACCATGGCGGCCAGAATCGGGCATGAGATCAGGAACCCAATGACATCGGTGCGTGGTTTTTTGCAATTGTTCAGGGAAAAATACCACGAAGACATCGATTTTATCGATCTGATGATAGAGGAGCTGGACCGGGCCAACAAGATCATAACCGATTTTTTGGGTATGGCCAGGGATAAAACCGTATACCTTAAGCCCCAGAGCATTGATCAGGTGGTTATGTCGATATATCCTATGCTGGAAGCTGAGGCCAAATATAGAGGTATGTTGATCAATCTGGAATTAAACGACCCCCCCCAAACTTTCGATTGACCAGGACGAAATCCGCCAGGTAATAGTAAACCTGGCTTTCAACAGCCTGGAAGCCATGTCGCGCGGGGGTACATTGACCATCGGCACTATGGTGGAGGACCGGCATACAGTGCTGTATGTTAAAGATCAGGGACCGGGTATTGAACCTGAATTGATAGATAAACTGGGCACACCTTTTGTTACCACCAAGGACAATGGCACCGGGCTGGGACTGGCATTATGTTACAGCATCGCGGCGCGCCACAACGCGCGTCTGGAGGTTACTACCAGTGCAGATGGAACCACCTTTAAACTGCGCTTCCTAAACGGGCAAGAAGAATAAGCAACAAATAATAAACGAGGACGATTCCTGCATGTCAACAGAACCGTCCTCGTATTGGGTTTACATCTATGCTTATCTCACATAGTTGACCTTGCCGGCCGGTTTTCTTTCAGGGATTTTAACATCATCGGCAGCATAGCCCAGGGTCACACAGAGCATAACTGTATTGCCCTCCGGTATGCCTACCGCTTGAGCCAGTTCCGCATCGGCCTTTAAGCCCAGTTCGGGAGTAGCCATGAGGCAGGAACCCAGTCCCAGAGCAGTCGCCGCAATGGTCATGTTAGCGCCGGCAGTAGCGATGTTGGCCAAACTGTATGGATTCTTGGCCGGTGCCGAGAGAACCACCAGGGTAGGCGCTCCATAAAGTGGATTGAACCCGGGTATGGCTGCACGGTCAACCATCATTTTGATCCCCGAGTTCTTCATGGCCTCAACGGTCACGGCTGAGATTTTATTCAGAAGTTCCGCATTTTGAACCACACTGATCTGGAAAGGCCCCGCATTGGGCGCTATTTGTCCGGCCTGAATGATCTGTTCCAGATCCGCATCCTTGATCTGATCAGCTTTGTACTTGCGTATACTTCTTCTCTTGGTAATCGCATCAATAGTACTCATGTTACTCCTCTCCTTTTTCCTTTTTATTAATACTCTACCATAATGGGCTCAGTATAAAAATCCCATATTTAGCGGATAATGCCCGAGATCGGCCAGGGTTGGGGTAATAGAACCGGAAATAAGTGATTTATTGGGAAATTAGGAACAAGAGACCGGTAATTCTCCTAATGCCCCTGCAGAAAAAGGGAGGTATATTGATCATGCGTAACTGTGCAGTCCTACCAGCCAGTAATTAACCCCAAAAAATGTGAATAAAACCGCAGCAAAGCCGATTATCGCTATTATGGAAGAACGCCGGCCGCGCCAGCCATAGGTCTGCCTGACATGCAGACAGGCGCCATATATCAGCCAGGTGATCAATGACCAGGTCTCCTTGGGATCCCAGCTCCAATAGGATCCCCAGGCCTGTTCAGCCCAGATGGCACCGCTGATGATTACCATGGAAAGCAAAAAAAATCCCACGGTTATGAAGCGATAACAGGATTCTTCCAATATATCCTCACCAGGCAGATTTCGATACAACACTGAGGAGGTGTTTTGATTCCGGGATATACGTTCCTTGATAAGGTACATCACTGCCAGGGCGAAAGAAACTGCCAGGGCTCCGTAAGAAAGAATCGCTGTAGACACATGCACACTCAGCCAATTGCTCTTTAATGCCGGCATCAGGGGAGTGATCGCTTTTTGAGTCTCCGGTATCTCGACTGCTGCATAAGCCAGTAAGGCCCAGACCACAGGTAAGAGGAACAAACCTACCGCTTTAAGGCGGTAACGGTATTGCAACCACAGGTAAAACAATACGATTCCCCAGGCGAAAGCCACTAAAAACTCAAAACCATTGCTCAGGGGCAATCTCCCCGCACCAAGGGTGCGCAATATCAACGCCAAGGTATTCATCACCCAGCCGAAAATGGTTACATAGCTGGCAAAACGGCTCACAGCATCGTGCCTGGCAGCAAAGCCCCACACTGTCAGGAGGATGGCTATGGTATAGGCCGCAAAGGCACCGCTAAAAGCCAGATCTTCATATATTCCCATTCAACAACATCTCCTTATCGCTCACTTTCCAGACGCCAGTTGACGCTCCCCTCTGTATATCATGGCTTAAAGACTTTATGCTATCAGCCAGCATAAACCGGTTCTTGCTGATGCCGCCTATCAAAACCGCGATTTCTGATCCCTCCTGCTGTAACACCAGCCAAAGCCGGTGCGGCCTCATAAAGAACGATATTCCCATACCAACCAGGAGGAAAAATGAACCCAGCCAGATTAAAGGCACTCCAGGATCTTTCTTAACCAAAAGGCCTGTATATGGGACGATCTCAACAAAGCTCACGGTTTTGTCCTCATTACCGATCTTAATGGGTGTGGCCAGACTGGTACGGCCCATAGACTCCGGTTGGTTACCCTGAAAAACCGCATAGATCACCTGCCGACCAAAAGATTCGGTACTACCATCAGGGTGAGGTGCGGAAAGCTGGCTGCTTGCTGAAACACTGTATTCGGTTCCGGGTATCGCAAAGCGCTGACCGTACAATACCAGCCCTGAATCGATCACCATGCCATCGGTGCCCATAATATCCACCTTAATGGCTTCACCATAGCTGGCCTGATAAAATTTGACCCCATTATACTCCAAGGGGCTGTTTACCGCAATGGTGGCAGTTTTTTCAGCCTGGCCCTCTCTGATGATGGTTACCTGACTGTAATACCCTGCAGGGGTGGAATCAGCATAGCGCTCAATCCGAAAGTCATCCACCCTCAGTTTAAAATCTTCCCTGCCCGGGGCTACGCCGGATCCGGGAATACTATCAAGGCCGAATACAGCTCCTACCGGAGCGTTTATGCTGCTCTGAAAACCAAAGACTGCGCCGGTCAGAACCCCCAGCATAATCACCAGAAAACTAAAGTGGGTAATAAGTGATGCCCATAAGTGTAAACGCCCCTGTTCAGCACCTATCCTCCATTTCCCCGGTTCAGGCCTATCGTACCAGGTCTCATATCCACGGCTGGTAAGCAGGTTAATTATTCTGTCACCGGTGACATGGCATGGCCCGGTTAGGACAAAGGCTTGCTTCTCCTGCAATTTATCCAGTTGAGAGCTTTCCAGCAGGGGTTTGGTTTCCTCTCTGCGCTGAGTCAAGTTTTTTAGGCGATAAAAGCTGCAGGCCATCAAGTTGAGGGCGGCAAGTGCCAATAAGGTCACATACCACCAGGAATGAAACACGTCATCAAGCTGCAGCAGGCTGTACCATCTTCCTGTTAAGCCATGCAAACCCTGCTGCGGTAGAATCGTTCCTGCTATGGAGGCCAAGATGATGGCCAGAACTAAAATCAGGCCCGTCTTCATGGATCTGAATTTAGTCAACCAGCTTTTATCGCCAGACAAGGGATCACTTCCTTAAATATAGATTAAATATAGTTTTTTGGTTCCTGGGCACTTCCTGCAGCTGATTAGATCCAAGCCTCACATCAGTCCCAGCGGCAAAAAGCCATGTAAAAACCAGATCAAAATCACTGCATAGACTATCATTTGTATTGCTATCAGTATTGAACTACGGCGAAATCGCGAGCCCCCATAAACAGCGGTTGCAGCCTTCGTACCTGCAACCGGCGGGGTTTCATGCCGCAATTCCAGGGGATGAAACTCCTTCATCTCCTCTTCTGAGAACTTCCCATCCAGCCACACCTTGTTCATAGGAAACACCAGGGGGCTGAAATGGGCGTTATAAAAATGCCATACGAATACTGCCATGATAGCCAACATGGCTTCATCGCTGTGGGCTACCTGCGCACAATCGATGACGGTTCGGGATACGTACTGAGCAGATATCTGAGGAAACCACAGTATTAGCCCGGAGCCGACCATAATGGCGATTCCCCAGAAGACCGCCCAGTAGTCGAATTTTTCCTTATAGGAATAGCGGCCGAATTGAGCATCCTTTGTGGTCATTCCCAAACAATAGGCCATATGATCCAGCACATCGGTCACATCTTTCCAGGTCGGAATCATGGCCCTGGAACTCTCTTTGGCCACCAACTTGCAATACAGCAGGTAACCCAGGTGGTATACTGCTGCTATTATCATCACTACCGCAGCCGCCTTGTGTATGGTCAACATGGTGTTGAGGCCGCCCAATAATGCGCTCAGCTTAACCGCCCAGGCTTTGGCGGCATACTTTAGGGGCAAACCGGTCAAGGCCAGGACTATGAAACTGACAAACAGCAAAATGTGCTGCAGACGATGGTGGATATTCCACCTCTGATATACACTGCCCACCCAATATCACCCCTTTCTAGGCCTTTTTCTGTCTGGACCGTTTAAACAGGTGAAACAGTTCCACTTCCATATGCACGATCAGTGCTACTACTGTCAAAATGGTCAGCCAGATAAAGAACTTGAATGTGTAGTATTCAGGGAGACCGCTGCCAGCGGCCAGGGACTTATGCTCAATCCCTTTAATAAAGTTTTCCTGTGCTTCTCCTCCGTGGCACCTGGCACAAGTATCCGGCAGCCGGGTGGCTGAATAGGTGGCCTGAGGATCAGATCTCTCCAAAACATTATGAGATCCATGGCAGTCTATACAATTGGCGGTCTCGATACTGCCTAACAGCAGGCCGCGGCCATGAACACTCTCCATATAGGAAGCCAATTCCTCGGCATGGCAGGCACCACAGGTTTCAGGGACTCGCTGCGGCGATATCAAGGTTTCCGCAGGCTTTTCGCTGCCCTCCCTATATCCCAAAAGATGTTCGCTGTTAATATTGGGATGGCAGGCCAGGCAGGAGAAATCGCTGTGGACTGATTCCGACATGAACAGGTTTACCTCAGCGTGACAGCTCAAACAATTCTGATTGCTGAAGTCAGGCTGTTCAGGATCAGCTGCAGCAAGGCTGGCAAACCCCGCCACGATTAATAACATACTTACTGATATGGCTAATAATCTTGATAAGGGCATTTATGAAATCACCCCTTTTGCCTCTAATTCTTGTCAGGCTGCTTTTCAGGCTCAAACAGCGCATTGAGCATATAACCCATACATTGGTAAAACGGGTTTTGGGCATGTTCAGAAAGCCGTTTTGCCACGTTTAATCCCAAATGGGTTAAATGTTGGGACATGGTTTCTTCTTGCAGCCGCAAGGCCAGTTCCTCATTATCTCGGTTCCCGCTTTTAATAGCTTCTATTTCCTGATAAATGAGATATGACATGAACTCCAGTTCCAAAGCGATGTGATCGGGAGGCAGTTTGAACTCACTCCCCGGCCTGAGACCAGCCTCATGGTACAGCCTCGCGATCTGGAAAGTTGAGTCCTGGAAAAGCTTGCCTTCCTTATACACTGACTCGAAAAGCGGCACCAGCCTCGGTCTAGATACGTGGCACATCCGGGTATACTCCTTCTGCAAGTCCACCAACAAAGCAGCAGTTGAGTCAAAAGAAGCAATATAATCCTTAAATGCCTGGTATCTCTCCTGGGGCAAGTTCTCCACCAGCGGATTGTTAAGCAAATCCTCTACCAACGCCTCGTCCGGATAGTCCAGGGCTTTGGACATCCAGAAAAACACGTTCATATTGGCTTGCAACTCTTCCAGACGTTTTTCATCAATTCGCATAATATACCCCCTGGTCTTTAGTCAAGCGTCTAAAGCGCTTACTTGGGACCTAGTCCTGTTTGGCAATCTCGTTTCTCCGCGCACTGTATTTTTTCAAGCCCATATAAGCAGCTGCCGCTACCGCCGCCACACCGACTGCTGTACCGCCCAGGGCGACAGGGCTCATGCCTGTACTGAACTTCGCTACCGCCGGGTAACCCACCACAGCAGGATCAGCCTTGGTGAGGATCAGCATATTGGTACCGCCGTTTTCCTCCAGGCCATACAGATATAACCCATTTTCTTTAGCCATCTGTTGCGCCTTGGCCACTATGGCCTCTCTTTCCCCAAATTCCAGGGCGTTGGTGGGACATACTTCAACACAAGCCGGTATGGCTTTTTCATCCTGTCCCAGGTTGCGGTGGGCGCACATACTGCACTTGACAATCTCATTGTTGGGTTTGTCCAGAACGGGCACCTTAAAGGGGCATTTCTGCACACAGGTACCACAGCGGATACACACATTGGTATCCCATAAAACTGGCCCGTAATCAGTCTTGGTCAGGGCTTTTTTGGGGCAATTGGCCACACAGGTGGGTTCCAGGCAATGCATGCAGCGATGATGGTACATACCCTCATCATTGATCTGCACCAGTGTTCTGGTGCTGCCATTGGCGGCCACATCATGCAACCTGTTTTCTTGAACACATTTATAGAAACAGGTATTGCATCCTGTACAGAATCTGCTGTCGAGTAGAATCGCATATTGTTTCATATTTCACTACCCTCCCTAGGCCTTTCTGATCCGAACATAAACATCCTCAACCCAGCCCATCCCGGTAGGGTCATGCTGTTTGCAGATGTTCGGATCCTTCTGCGGAATCAGATCTCCGTCCCGGTAGCCCCAAACACCATGCTTGAGCCATTTGGAACGGTGGCCGATGCCATGAAACAGCATTACACAGTCATCGCGGGTTATGCGTGAAGACATAAATACCTTGGCTTTAACCGGCCTGGGCAGTTCAGGCATGTATTTGGGATTAGTCTCCAGGATGACCTCATCCCCATTTTGCACATTAAGCTGCTGTCCTGCTGCCGGGCTGATCCATACACAATCGATATGGTTCTTAACGGAGAGCATGTTCAGCACCGGATTGTCAATAAAGTTGGGGTCAGCGTGCATGTGCCATGCGGACCTGGTAACGAGCAAGGAGAATTGGTACTCCCCTTCCGGCTCAGTCCAGCGGGGCTGGAAGGTAGGCAGTCCGTTAAAACCAACCTCAACGAATTCATCCACATACATCTTTACCCGGCCATCGGGCCGGCCATAGCCGATTTCCCGGATGGTTTTGTAATTCTCATAAGGCTTTTTGTCAATCCAGAAGCCGTTTTTGTTTTGCATGAAATCAGTGCCGTTTTCAGCAGCACCTACCGCTTGAAGCGCCGGGTCTTTGGTATTGCCCTTGATCAACTTGGCTGGATCGCTGCTGCCGTCGGTAGTCCAATATTCAGGGGCCAGGGCCATGCCGATCATACTTGCTATTTTGCCCCATCCGATAACATCGCCGGGGGGGTTTTGCACCGGATCCCCTCCCACCAGGCAAGGCCATTTGGGGTAGTACTGCCTGATATCCAGTTTTCCTTCTTCATACTGATGAGGAGCCGGTAATACATAGTCACACCAGTAAGCATTGTCATCCGGATAAAGATTCCAGTCAACTACCAGATCCATATCCATCATAGCCGCTTCAGTCATCTGCGGTTGTATCAGAGCGAAAAGCCCGCGGTGTGGCCCTTTGAAGAACAGCATTTTAATGTTTTTCTTATGAAAGAGCCCATGTCCCACCATGCCATAATGCCCGGGTGCGCTGAAGTCCTTATTCTTATAGATGTCGTCAGTGACCGGGAATTGATTGCGATAATCAGGCGGATCGGCCGGTAATTCGGGGTAAGGCTTGACGATTGGATCCACATCTTCCAGCCAGGGGATTTTAACCCCGGACAAGAACAGTACTCCTCCATCGTGATCCAGGGAACCGGTCAGCATATGCAAGATGTTGATGGCCTGCATCAAACGCCAGCTATTGGAGTAGTTGGGTCCAGCCGCGTCGCGCTTGAGATTGGGTATGCACACCGTGGGTGCGGCCTGGGCGAATTCCCGGGCAATGCGGTCAATGTCCGCAGCCGGAACCTCACTGATTTGTGCCGCCCAGTCAGGGGTGTAATCCTTGACCATCTCCTGCAGCAACTGCAAGACCGGTTTGGCTTTTACCTGCCTGCCATTGTGGACAAAAGTGAATGGTCCACCGTCGAAAGCCATATTATTACAATTATTCACCGACGCCGGTTTGCCGTCAGCCTGGCTCCAGGCCAACCAGGTTCCCTGCGCATCAACCAGTCGTTCTTTGGTATCCACATCGATCAATGCCCCGGCATCGGTATAATCCCTTAAGAAATCGGTCTGGTAGAGTTGGTTGTCAACTATCACTTTGATGATGGCCAGGGCTACGGCCAGGTCGGTGCCCGGTTTAATGGCATAGTATTCATCAGCCATACCATCAGCCAGCGGCGTTCTTACCGGATTAAAGAAAACGATTTTAGTGCCATTGCGTTTCCCCTCTACGATGTGATTCAATATGCCGGCTTTGGAAGTTTTGCTAAAGGAATCAAATCCAAACCACAACATATATTTGGTTTGACTATAGTCAAACCCCCACAGGGAGTGGGTTACCGTGTAGGTGCTGGAGTAATACTTATTAGGGGGATTGGTAATCATCAAAGAGTTTAAATAGTAATGAGTGCCGAAACATTCAGTACGCTGGTCGCTTCTGGTGACCCCTAAGGAACGGCACAAGCGATTGGTATAGGGGTCTCCCGGAGAAGCAAACAAAATCTCGTCACGCCTATAGGTCTTCATTTTCTCAATGATTTCTTTGACTGCATCCTCTGCCTTGATCGTAATCCAGCCGGGATCCTCACCTTCTCCTCGCTTGGGATTGGTCCTCTTCAGGGCTACCAACAGGCGATCCGGGTTGTACATACCATCTACAAAACCCAGGCCTTTGATACAGAATTTGCCTCGAGAGACTGGATCATCCGGCCTTCCTTCCAGGGTAAGAGCCCTTTCCAGGCCTGTCACCTGATCAACCCCGACCACAACATCATAATGGCAATCACATTCACAAGCTCGAGCACAAACCTGAGGGACTTTCTTCTTGACCAGATAACGCGGTTTTTCCTGTGGATGCTCACCGAATGCATAAGCTACATCGAAGTTTCTCAGCGGGGATTCCAACACCATTAAGGCGGTTGACACCCCGGTCCATTTTAGGAACGACCTTCTGCTAAGTTTGCTGTGAGTATTCATGGCTTCCCTCCTCGTATTGCGTTTGACCACATCGCATAACAACACAGCAGCTTATCCACGCGGAGTACCCTGATTAAAACTGGTATGATATCAGGAATGGCTCCAACCAACCTGATTGCAAATTATATGCCATTGTCCCGGTTGCTCAACGAAACCGCCTATTTATCTAAATTGCATCGATTCCCCCGCCAAACTCAGGCCTAAAACAATATCAAGAGGTGTATCAAAGAAACGTAACCTATTTGTTACATGTTGTGGACTAATTGTTACAGTAGGGTTTTCCACTAAAAACCTGATAGCTAAGAAAAACCGTCTGGTGTATACTGTAGTTAAGATGGTATATTGGTATACCAGCAACCCTGCATATTCAAAGGAGCTAAAGAGATGTACAAACCAATTGCCCGGGCAAGTGAGGCTCAGTCAGTAAGGCTATATGAAATAATCATCAAACGAGTTAAAGACATGATTATCGAAGGCAAACTCAAGGTAGGAGATAAGCTGCCCTCAGAACGTGAACTGGCGGAGATGTTTCAGGTAAGCAGGGTACCGGTACGGGAAGCCCTTAAAATTATGGAGTTTATGGAAATAATCCAGTATATCCCTGGTGACGGGGCTTACCTCAAGAGTGTGGCTATAAAAGACATCTTGTCTAAAATCGATTTTATGATAGAAACCAGCAGCGATATCATCTCCGATTTGTTTGAAGCCCGGCAGGCCGTAGAACTCAAAGCGGTTGAACTGGCAGCCGTAAGGCGCACTGAGGCTGATATACAAATAATGGATACCATTCTAAAAGAAATGGCCGAAGATATCGCACGAGGAGGAGATGGTATTCAAGCCGCTACCCAGTTTCATACCGCTATAAGCAAGGCCTCAAAAAACAAAGTAATAGCTCGCATCAATGACCTATTAATAACCTTGACAGAGATGTCCCGTGAGAATTCTCTGAGAAAACATGGAAAGGCACCGGCGGCCTTGCTATCTCATCAACAGATTCTGGAGGCGATAAAAGAACAGAATGCCCCCGAAGCCAAGAGGTCCATGCTAGAACACTTGGAAAGTATTAAAGAGTCGGCCCACAGTGATTAGTTGACTTGTGACGGTAACATTTTAATTAGCGTCAGTTTTATAAAGATTATAGGTAATTTTTGGTCTGGTTGTAAGGGGATTACGAGCTTTTAAGGCATGGATGTTGTTTTGCCGGTATACCGATATACCGGTATACGCCAAAAGCCAAAAGATTGGATAGAGGTGATTTTATGCCTAAGCCCCAAGCAATGGATGCTTTCGTATCTGACTTCTCAGGCGAGTTTTATCCCGATATTGCCACATCATGGCACCGCTCACAACAGGCTGGAGTTGACCCTGACCGCAAGCCCTGTGGGTACTTTTCCCCGGGCAAGCCCAATCCTGTTTTCCCATACCCCGAACTTCAGGATATAGCCATTATAGCCATGAACAATATTTACAAATCATTAAAAGGCAGCGGCTTTCACGTGCTGCTGGCAGATGAGGAAGGCTGGATTGTGGAGAGCATACCCCCGATTCAACAAAACTGGCCGAATAATTGGTCCGAGGCAATCCTGGGCACAAACGCTATTGGCACCTGTATACAGATTCGCAAAGGTATTCAAGTTACGGCTGCGGAGCATTTTCACCGCGATCTGGTATCCTTCACTACCTCAGCAGTACCTGTATTTGATGATCACGGCGATCTGGTTCTGGTTTTGGGCCTTATTGGACCCAGTTATGAAGACCATTCTCGCATACTCTCCATGCTCCACAAGGTTTCACATATTATAAAAAACAAATGGCAAGTGGCAGAACAAAACAAGCAGCTGTCTATATACAGCAGTCGCATCAAAGACATTTTCAACCTTATGGCGGACGGTATAGTGATAGTTACCGAGACTGGTGAAATCGAGGATTTGAATCAGTCCGCGCTTAAAATCCTGGGGAAAAAGGCCCGAGGATACAAATCAGCTGTGCTGAAAAAGATCTTTGCCGGCAAAGACTGTTTTGACTTAATGCTTAATGCAGGTGTTCCTTTCAGTAATGTCGAACTGCTCCTGGATTGTTCCTCCGGCCGGGTCCATTGCCTGGCATCCGGTCAGCCCAGCTATGACGATAAGGGGAATATTACCGGGGGCATCATAGTATTACACAGCATTGACAGGGTTCACCGTTTGGTCAACAGCGTCTGTGGAACCCGGGCCGAGTTAAACTTTGATGACATTATCGGCCAAAGCAGATCTATTCAAGATACTATTAAACTGGCCCGTGCTGCTGCCAATTCCAGCAGCAATATACTGTTGCAAGGCGAGAGTGGTACCGGTAAAGAGATCTTTGCCCAGGCTATACACAATCAGAGCCAGCGCTGCCAGGGGCCTTTTATAGCCATTAATTGCGGGGCAATACCACGGGAACTAATCGGAAGCGAACTGTTCGGATACGTAGAGGGTGCATTTACCGGAGCCAGGCGGGGAGGCAAGGCCGGTAAGTTTGAAATGGCTGCAGGGGGCACCTTATTCCTCGACGAGATAGGGGATATGCCATTGGAGCAGCAGGTGGTGTTACTGCGAGTGCTGCAAAACAAAACCGTGACCCGCATCGGCGATTCCAAGGATATTCCAGTGGATGTGCGCATTATTTGTGCCTCAAATAAAAACCTGCTGGAAGAGGTCGAAAAAGGCAATTTCAGGCAGGATCTCTATTATCGTTTAAATGTCATTTCAATTACCATACCGCCATTGAGGGATAGAAAAGACGATATTCCTTTGCTGATGCGGCACTATTTGATGAAGCTGGGTGTTGAACCGATTATCACTGAAAGGATTATGAACCCTGCGGTTATGCGCTGTCTGTCCCAATACGCCTGGCCCGGCAATGTACGCGAACTGCAGAATGTTGCTGAAAGACTGGCTATTATCGCGAACACCCAGCCCATTACCATATCGGACCTTCCCGAAGAAATCAATGCTTCAGGCCATGCCCAGGCTCTCAAGGCCATACACGATCTTTCCTGTGCTGATGGGCAACTCTCTTATAAACAAAGGAAAAAACGTCTACTTGCCGAACAGGAAGCAGAACTGATTTCAAATCTATTGGAGAAGCACCGTGGCAATTTGACCGAAGTAGCCAGGGTTATGGGATTTTCCAGGACTACTCTGTATCGCAAGCTGGCACTATACGGCATTTCCAAATAACATTAGCCTATTAAACAATGACACACTTTTGCTACAGTACTGCCTTCATAACGGATATACAACCTGCATGTCTGACGATATGTAAAGCAGGGATGCAGCTCTGAAGGCTTTGTAACCGCTATATGTCCAAAACTGCCCGCCCAGTATTTCCCACTTTGGTTGTTTTCTTTTGTTTAACGAGACATGGCTTTGATACTATTCCTACAGGCTTGCACGAAACATCAGCAAAACAGGGGCATAGCAATGTAAACGTGGGCCTTGACCAACATGCCATAACGGCAGGGTACAGTGGCATCCCACCTATACATATTGCACCTTAATAATGAATATATCTTGGATAAGTCTTATTGGTTTACGACCAGCAGCAGCAAAAAACCCCTGGAAAGGAGGACTTAAGGTGAGTGATAGCATGGCGAAATGGCTGGCAATCATCGGCATTTTAGTGGGTGTCGTGGGTTTCTTCTGGAAGCCTTTGATCATGGGGAGCATTGCCGTTGCAGCAGGTGTGATCGGCCAGTTTTCAACCCAGAAAAAACTGAGCTGGATTGCTGTCGCGGTAGGGGCCATAGCTCTCGTTCTCGGCATTATTTAGTGTTGATAAGGATTTCGAACATGAAGGGTGGTTCTTCAGTTATATTCCATTCCGGCATAACTGAGGCACCATCCTCTATTATGAAACTCGGTAAATTTTTTCGATTAATTGTTATTGAGGAATTCAGGCGAATAATGTAATATTAACTGTAATTTAGAATACAGCCCTTCATCAGGCATCTCATCACAAGAACTCTGAATGAACGTTATATGGCCGGGACGAACTGGGCCATTATTCCCTGTAGCAATGGGGGCGAGGGGAAAGCCAGCCCGTATTAACCCCCGCTTGGGGAAGGCCATCTGCAGGGCAGATCCTTGTGCCTGGTCAGGACTTTGAGGTGCCAGGCGATTATTAGCGTCAAACCCGGTAAGTGCAGGAAAACCTGGATACAGGCCTCAAACCTTGTAACAGGCTGAGTTGAGCCAGGCTTGAGGCCCAGCAGATACTGTTGACAGCTAAAAGGCTGGTCTGTAAAATAAAATGCGATATGCAAATTGGCGATGATGGGGAATAGTAAGCTGATGCTTGGGTTACAGAGAGCCGCTGTCCGGTGCAAGGCGGTCGAAGAGGTCAGCAGAACTCATCCTGGAGTCGACGACCGAAATCTTTGCTGAGAGTAGGCTCGTACGGAACTTCCACCGTTACAAGGAAGCGGATAAACGGATCTTAGATCCCGTATCCTGACAGAGTGAACGGCATGAGTCGTTAATTTGAGTGGTACCGCGGAGCAACCCTTCGTCTCAGAATTCTGAGCGAAGGGTTAATTTTTTAGGCTCGGGTGTATATAGGGTTATAGCCCTTATGTATAAATGAATTGATCATTGTCATACAGTGAAAAGTAAATCCAGTTTTATTTAGGCTGCAGATAAATATATCACAGGCCAGACCAAGGAAGAATGGAGGAAGAGCATGTTAGAACTACGGATCAATGGATTTGGCGGACAGGGCTCGGTTACCCTGGCTCACTTGTTAGCCCAGGCAGCTTTGGAAAACGGCCAGCAGGGCCAGGCCTTACCTTTCTTCGGCGTAGAACGCCGTGGAGCGCCGGTACGGGCAGCAGTGCGCATATCCCCCACCACCATCCATGCGCACAGTCAATGCGATCTTCCTGATTATGTGGTGGTTATGAGCGAAAAGCTCATTACCGCAGCAGTCCTCGAAGGCATTAATGAATCGGGCAGCGTAATTGTCAATGCCCCTAAAGCGGTAATGGTGCAGAATTACCCCACCTGGCAGATTGACGCTGACTCCATCGCCCGCGAGAAGGGATTGTTTTCGGCCGACGGCCCGATGATCAATATTCCGCTGTTTGGCGCGGTGTGCCGGGTCTTGAACATACCGCAAAACATCATGGAGCAAACCATTTTGAACAAATGGCCCGGGAATGGCAAGTACAACCTGGCAGCGGCTGTCGAAGCTTATAATACGGTGACACAAATTGCGCGATAATTGGCCTCAATATCGGTTTTATGAAAGGATTGGGATATAGATGAAAGCAGTTACCAAAGCCTACCGGCCTATTTCATGGCCGACCAAAGGATCCGGCGGCGACACCGGTTCCTGGCGGGCCCACCGCCCGGTGGTCGACCACAAGCTATGCACCAAATGTCAATTTTGCTGGGTATATTGCCCGGAAGCGGTTATTGATCGCAAGGAAATAACCATTGATTACCAGTACTGCAAGGGTTGCGGGGTATGCGCGGTAGAATGTCCAACCGGTGCCATCAGCATGGTAAAGGAGGAGGATTAGCAGTATGAAAGCAGCAGTGCAAGTGAGAATGGAAACCGGTGCTTATGCTGCGGCGCTGGCGGCCAAATACGCCCGCGTGGACGTAGTACCCGGCTATCCCATCACCCCCCAGACCAGCATCATGGAAGCAGTGGCTGCCATGGTCGAGAATGGTGAGCTGCACGCCCGCTTCATTCCGGTGGAAGGCGAACACAGCGTTCTGGCCGCTGCTGTAGCCGCCTCCGCGGCTGGTGCCCGCGTTTTCACCGCCACCTCGGCCAATGGCCTCTTATATATGCACGAGGTTTTACATATGGCATCCGGGGGGCGTCTGCCGGTGGTGATGTGCAATGTCAACCGCGGCATTTTTGCCCCCTGGACCCTGTGGGCAGATCACCAGGACTCATTCGCCCAGCGCGACACCGGCTGGATCCAATACCATTGCTCTTCCAATCAGGAGGTTTTCAATACTATTTTGCAGGCCTACCGCGTGGCCGAACAGATCAATATCCCGGTGATGGTCAATTTCGACGGCTTTGCTATTTCCCATTGCCTAATGCCTTTAACCCTGCCCGCACAGGAGGATATTGACCGTTTCCTGCCCCCATTTGAACCGGAATGGCGCCTCGATCCGGCTCACCCCTCTTCGTTCAGCAATGTGACCATGGCGGAAGACTATGCGCCTTTCCGCCAGATGCTCTCCGAAGACATACTGGCGGCTATCCCGCTGGTCAAGCAGGCCGCACAGGAATATCGAGAAATAACCGGCATGTGGGATGGCGACACCATCGACACTTACCGGCTGGAAGATGCCGAAGTGGTGGTTTTTGCCATCAACAGCATGGCGGCGGAACTAAAACTGTCCGTTGATATACTGCGCGATGAGGGCATTAAAGCCGGTTTGCTCAGACCGCGCCTGTACCTCCCCTTCCCTGCCGAGGATATTATCCAGGCATTGCCGAAAAACGCACAGGTTATGGTGCTGGACCGCAATTACAACTTTGGCCACCCCGGCGGTATTCTGGCAGCCGAGTTGAAAAGCGTGCTCTTCGGGCGACGCAACGACATCACCGTCAAGAACCGGGTAATGGGCATTGGCGGCGTTGATCTGACCCGCCGCTTTATGGCCAACGAGATCAAGGCCATGATCGATGAATGATTAAGCAGGACCAGGAAAGGAATGGATGAAATATGGCTACCAGTATTAAAAAACTACCCGACAATGAACAGGTTTTAAGCGGCAACGGGGCCTGCGGCGGCTGCCCGGCTACCATGGCCCTGCGCATGGTGGGCAAGGCCCTGGGCCCTAACGCCATCATGCTCCTCACCCCGGCCTGCGCTGTAGCCAGCATGGGCATGACCCCCAGGCTGGGTTACAACTGGCCTTGCATCAATATCACTTTTGCCTCCGCAGGCTCTTCCGCCTCCGGTATCAGCCACGCACTTGAAATAATGAAGGAGAAAGGCCGCCTGCAGGGTGAGCTTCCTACTGTATTCAGCTGGGTGGGTGATGGCGGTACCTATGACATCGGTTTTCAGGCACTCTCAGCCGCCGCCGAGCGCAATGAAAATATCATTCACTTCTGCTATAACAATGAAGCCTACAGCAACACCGGCGTGCAGCGCAGCGGGGCTACCCCGCGGGGCAGCTTTACCACCACCACCCCCACCGGCAAAAGCCAGCCTAAAAAGAACATGGCCTTATTGATGCTAGAGCACAATATTCCTTATGTGGCAACTGCCACTGTAGCTTACCCCGGTGATTTGTACGACAAGGTGGTAAAGGCCAAAAGCATGCGGGGCACGAAATACATCGAGATACTGGCCCCTTGCTATTTAGGCTGGCAGTTCGATATGGCTGAAACCGTACAGCTCAGCCGCATGGCGGTACGCAGCGGTGCCTGGTTGTTATGGGAAGCGGAAAATGGCAGGATCAGCTTCAACAACCCAACCGCGCAGATCATCAGCGGCAAAAAGGCCCCTGACCCGGTAGATGAATACTTGCTGAAAC
>LSQX01122731.1_pt1 | contig 20846 bp, 18 predicted proteins | sample 654561 | NCBI WGS metagenome assembly LSQX01 (sample SAMN04489861, study PRJNA283612) | anaerobic digester metagenome | isolation source: 4 biogas reactors fed with cattle manure at either 37C or 55C with and... | place: Denmark: Kongens Lyngby | collected 2014 | reverse complement strand
GTTGAAGTGCCGGAACAAGCAGCCGCTGTCGAAGAAGTCGTTGAAGTGCTAGAAGAAGAAGCTTCAGTCGAATCGACGGATCAAGCATAAGGCTTAATCGCAAAGACGATAAAAAGTCGCAAAAAGCGCAAAGTAAAAACATTTTATAAAGGAGCTTGATGCTCCAATAGCTCTACAATAGGAGGAAAGACAATCATGGATAAAGACAAAATCGCTTCGATTCTGGAAAGCGTAAAGAACCTGACGATTCTTGAGCTCAATGAACTCGTGAAGATGATGGAAGAAGAATTCGGTGTTTCAGCTGCTGCAATGGCCGTTGCCGCTCCCGGACAAGGTGGCGGAGACGCGGGTGCGGAAGAAGTCGAAAAGACAGAATTTGACGTTATTCTCAAGAACGCCGGTCAGGCGAAGATCGCTGTCATTAAGGCAGTTCGCGAACTTACGGGCCTCGGCTTGAAAGAAGCGAAGGGCCTCGTTGACGATGCACCGAAGCCGGTTAAGCAGAAGATCAGCAAAGACGAAGCTGAAGATGCTGCCAAAATGCTCAGAGAAGCAGGCGCGGAAGTCGAAATCGAATAACAGATAAATATCGTTTGTGGTAGCGTAATTGCAAGCAATGACGTCCTACCTCATCGTAAATGAAAGCGGCACAGTCACTCGACTATGCCGCTTTCATTTTGCGCAGAATTTAGTGTTTAGTGAATTGTTCGAGGTGCCTTCAAATCGCCTTCTGATTTTCACGGGCGGAAACTATTTCCGCAGGACGCAGCGAAGCTTTGTCCTGGCGTGGTTTCACCTGATAATAGATTTCAAAGTTGTGTGCCAGATGGTTAAGGCGTTTCAGAATCTGTTTACGTGCAATGATACCCAAAAAAATCCCCCTGTGATCAGTTACGCAAAGGTAATTCGAGTTGACTAGGAGGTGCAAGATGTCTTCAAAAGGTGAGTCATTGAAGACGATGGCGACATCTTTTGCCATAACGTCCTTGACTTTTTTTATATCAAGCAAATCCCAATTGTAATTGTCATCGCCTAGGATACCGTTAAAAATAGAAGGCATACTGATGATGCCTGCGAGGTGAGAAAATTCGTCTAGAACGGGAACTGAAGTATATCCAACACTGGAAAGCAGTAACATCGCGTGTGTCAATGTGTTTTCTGTGCGAACCGTTGCGCAGTGTGCCGCCTCGATCATCAAGGGGTCGTCCCCCTGCAACAGAAATGGGCCGATATGTTTACCTATCATTCAGTAACCTCCCTGTTATTGTTAGCTACACCATACAACAAATCCTTCATTAATTCACAAACAAAGTGTGAACGTTGCGTACATATTTCGCTTAATTGTCAGATGATCCCAAATGTAATGTTGAGTGGTCCGAGTAATGATATAGTGATTTTGATATATCCCCTGTTGCTTCAGGCACAACTTCGAAGCACAAAATTCAGCGAAAGGTGATGGAATAAATGACACAAGATAAAGACCAAATGACAGACGATATAAATCAAAAACAAGTAAAAAATGATGCGCAATTAGATGATGATGAAATAGTTGACAAAGACGATCTTTGCGCTTTGTGTGACGATGAAGAAGCGGGTTGTGGTGGCTGTGGTAAGAAGAAGGGCAGGGCGGATACGGTTTGGTTTATCATCGCGATAATCGTCATTCTGCTTATAGCAATCCTGTTAAGGCCCGCTGGAGGTACCTGAGGCGTTCCTTGGTGATCGGTCGATCATCTGAATTATTGAAATCCATCAGCAGATTCCGTAAACTTTATATATTTGTGCTGACAGATGTTTTTTGGCGGAGTGATAGACTAAGTAAAGATAGATTTGCTTGCGTGACGGGCTACCTTGTGAACCAAGATTCATGTTGAGGTGTTGAGCAACGGAGAAGTATTTGGAAGCACAATCATTTAAAGACAGACATATCCTGGAAGGACCCGTGACACCGGTTCTTTTTGCTGTAGCCGTTCCCCTGATGATCAATAACCTGATCAACTCTCTTTATAATCTCGCCGATGGGCTCTGGGTCGCGCAGCTGTCTTTGGTCGAGTTCGCGGCGACAAGCTTTGTATGGCCGCCACACTTTCTTTTTGTTTCGCTTGGCGTCGGAATTGCGATTGCGGGTACAGCCATTATTTCCCAGCTTATTGGCAGTGAGAACAAGCCGCGCGCCGAATCATATGCGACCCACGTTTTTTATTTTTGTCTGGGGCTTGGGGTTGTGTTTTCTATTGTAGGATATTTTCTGTCGCCATCCATCGTCCAATGGATGGGGGCGACAGGGGAACTCAGAAGCTACGCTTCGACATATCTAAGCGTCCTTATGGCCGGATTCATTTTTGAGATGATTTATCTGTCTTACTTCTCCATTCTCGGCGCGCAGGGGAAAACTAAAATGACCACGGTGATCAGTGCCAGCGCAGCCATACTCAATGCTATTTTGGATCCATTCTTTATCTTTGACCGTGTGCCCTTTTTAGGAATTCCCGGGCTTGGTCTCGGCATTTCCGGCGCTGCCCTGGCGACCGTTGTTTCTCAGATTGTTCGTGTGATGCTCGGCGCCTACGCCATCCATTCGCCGGCCAATGAAATCAGACTTCGTTTCCGTAAAGTTAGTCTTAAATGGGAACAGTTTCGGGAACTCATCCGTCTGGGATTCCCCACTGCCATGGGTCAGGGTAGCGCCGCCCTTGGTTTCACCTTGCTCAATTCCGGGATAGCGGCGTATGGCAACGCAACGATCGCAGCCTACGCTGCCGTTAACCGGATTGGTAGCTTTGTCATGCAGCCGGCGGCGGGGATTGGCGGCGCTTTGACTGCCATTATCGGTCAAAATATCGGTGCGGGGGAAATCGACCGCGTCAAACAATTTAATCGTGCGGCATTCCGTGTGATCACAATCATGGCGGTCGCAGGCAGTTTGCTGCTTTGGCTTGTTCGTTACCCTACTCTATCGCTGTTTATTCGGGAGACAGGGAGTGAGGCGGACCTTGTCTGGAAGCTGGCGCTTGAATACACGCTGTTCAATGTATTTATGACACCCGCGATGGGTTATTTCAATGCCTTCACGGGAATTTTCAGCGGAGCCGGTTATCCGCGATACGCTGCGTATATGTCTATCCTGAGGCTTTGGGGAATTCGTTTACCGATGATCTATTTATTGCGAAGATTCACAGATCTTGGACCAACGGGCGTTTGGATTTCCATGCTGGCGTCCAATGTCCTTATCATTGTGTTTGCGGTATGGCTCTATTTTAAGGGCAAATGGCTTGAAAGTCCTAAGGTAAGTCATTAAAAAAGGAGGACTTCGTATGTACACATTTTGCTATCTCATGTTCGCGATTCCCATGCAAATGGCGACGAACCCATTGCCGCTAGGTCTCCTTATCATCTTAATCGGTCTGCTTGCCGTTGTACTCGCTTACATTACGTTTGAAGTGTATCTTGCCTGGTCACTGTTTCGATACTCGGTAAAAAGAGCTAAGAAGGACGACAGCGCAGATACTGCGTATGTGCCCGAGGAAACGCTAGATTGGTATAAAACGGTAGAAGAAAAGAAAAAAGATTTGTTTTCACGGCCGCACGAGAATTGGGAGATGGAACACGATGGATTGACGTTGAGAGGGATCTTTTTTCCCGCTCAAGAGCAAAATCTGTCTACACGTTTCGCTGGCGGCTGCGCAGTTGTTGTGCACGGTTGGCGTGATGTACGGTTTTCGCGTGCGATCGACGTAATATTATATCTTGATTCGGGATTCTCCGTTTTTGTTCCCTTCCTCCGTGGTCATGAACCGAGCGGAGGTAAGTATATTGATCTTGGTTGCCATTACCGGAAAGATCTCTTTGCCTGGATAGATCAAATACGTGCCCGATCAGACAATGAAAGCCCTTCGTTTTATATTCTGGACGGCTTATCCATGGGCGCTGCCACAGTACTTACCACAAGTGGAGACGATGATTTACCCAGAGATGTTCGTGCTATTCTTGCCGATTGCGGATATTCATCATTTTTGGAACAGGGAAAGTGGATGATCCGTGGGATGAAACCGATTATCCGTTACCCTGCATTCTTTTTTACGCTTGGCTTCTTGCGAATCATAATGGGATACAAGAAGAGCGATCCTACTCCCTTGACACAGGTAGCCAAGGCATCTGTCCCGATTATGATTATTCACGGGGAGGACGACTTGTTCGTACCCCCTCCGATGGGAAAAAAGCTTCATGATGCCTGTGCGTCGGAACTCAAAGATTTCTGGCTCGTAAGTGGAGCAAAACACGCAATGTCACAGAGGGTGGCAGGGGATGAATATTTGGCAAGGAAACTGGCTTTCATCGAAGAGGCACTCAAGCGCGCCTCCGACGAACGCGGTCATTCGTAGTTTAGCGGATGGCTTGCATGATAGTGGAGTAGTTTGATTTCATCATCTATTTCCAGATCGCGGTCACCGGCGCGGTTTTCGAGATGGTGTGTGAGCTCGTGTTTTAAAACATGCTCGAGTTCCCGCAAGAACACCTCATCGGGCGCGTGCTGAAATACACGATACAAAGATCCATAGTAGATCACGACGTAGCGTCCGAAAATTCTGTCACGGTAATATTCTCCAAGAATAAAAAGATCATCGGCACGCCGATTTGGGTGCAGTCTGATTTCATCCTTGAGCAGAACCCCGCCGTTGAGATCAATAAAAATCTCTTCCGGCAGCGCTTCAACCATTCTGGCCAGCGCTAGCTGCGTTTCTTCCAGTGTCAACATATAACACAAGTATACACCCGTGCATATGAACGCTGACGTTTGGATCGAATCCTGAATCCATTCATAACGAAAATGTTATAGTCATTGAGACATTTTGTATTTGACGCTCCGCTGTCAGCGTGATAACTTTTAGATAGGAGATCCGGCCTCACAGGCTGGATGTTTCTTGATATTTATTCGTACCGTTATGCTTATTTCAAAACATTGCGCGAGGGAGGTTTTTTATATGAATTGGCACAGTAGACGAGATGGGAAACGAGCACGACTTGAGCGCGCGTCTTCCTGGGTCGATCACAAACTTGTCGGGACGGAGTCGATCGCCGCTGTGCTCGAAGCTATCATGCGGCCGGGAGACCGTGTGATCCTCGAAGGTGACAACCAGAAACAGGCGGCATTCCTGGCAAAAGCGCTGACGCAAGTAGATTCGGGCAAAATCAACGGCATTACGATGATGATTCCCTCCATTTCCCGGGACGAGCACCTTGATGTTTTTGACAAGGGCATTGCAAGCGAGATCAATTTTGCCTATGCCGGTGTACAGAGTGTGCGTCTTGCCAAGATGCTCGAAAACAATAAGCTAAAGATTGGCGCCATCCACACTTATCTGGAATTGTACTCACGACTTTTTGTTGATCTCATTCCTGATGTTTGTCTTATCGCGGCCGAAAAAGCCGACGAAGATGGCAATCTTTACACAGGGTATAGCACGGAAGATACCCCTGTCTTGGTCGAGGCAGCTGCCTTTAACCATGCGGTTGTGATCGTACAGGCCAATGAAATCGTGGCAAGAGGCAAGTTGCCTCGTGTCGATATTCCCGGTGACTGGGTTGATCTTGTTGTTGAATCTGACGAACCGTACCAGATGGAAGCGCTGTTCACGCGCGATCCACGTAAAATTCGTGATTCTCATATCCTTATGGGTATGATGACAATCAAAGGTATTTACGCCAAACACGGCGTCGTATCGCTTAACCACGGCATCGGCTACAACGGCGCCGCGATCGAGCTACTCTTGCCGACCTACGGGGAAGAGCTGGGTCTCAAAGGTAAAATTTGTCGTCACTGGGTTCTGAACCCACATCCCACTATGATTCCCGCCATCGAAAAAGGATGGGTCAAGAGCATGTACACGTTCGGCGGGGAGAAGGGTATGGAGCGATACACACAGGCGCGTTCTGATATATTCCCCACCGGTCGTGACGGGACGCTCCGCTCGAACCGGGCATTTGCTCAGATAGCCGGTCTCTACGGGATCGATCTGTTCCTCGGGGCCACACTCCAGATGGATTATCTAGGCAATTCATCGACCGTGACAAGCGGGCGACTCACAGGTTTCGGAGGGGCTCCCAACATGGGGCACAACACGCTTGGACGTCGTCATTCGTCAGACGCATGGATGGATATGATGCCCAATCCGGGTAAATCGCTGATTCGCGGAAAAAAACTTGTCGTCCAGATGCTGGCTAGCCAGGGACGTTTTGGCGTGAATTTTGTTCCGGAACTTGACGCCGTCAGGATCGGACGCGAAGCTGGTTTCGACGCGCCGCCTGTCATGATTTACGGAGAAGATGTCACACATGTTGTAACAGAGCAGGGGATTGCGTACCTCTACCTCGCAGAAAGCGATGAGGAAAAGACGCAGATGCTCGGTGCTGTCGCACAAGGCACCCCGATCTCAGAGCACGCAGGGGTAAAGGTAGTCGAGGCGCTCCGGAAAGCCGGTAAGATCGCGCTCCCGGAAGACCTGGGTATTGATCCTGTCAAGGCTACGCATGACCGTCTTGTGGTACAGTCGCTCGACGAACTTGTTGAATTATCCGGCGGTCTTTATGATATCCCGGAAAGTTTTCGAAAATAAACGATAGATGACGTAGGAGGGTAAATTTTTGCTCACTGAAAAACAGAAAAAATTGACGCAACTCAAAGAAGTGCTGGCGAAAGGCGGCGGAGACAAAGCCGTTGAGCGTCAGCATGACCGTGGAAAAATGACAGCCCGCGAGCGCGTTATCGCACTCTTCGACGACAAGAGCTTTGTAGAGACGGGACTCTTTGTCAAACACCGCGCCACGCAGTTTGGTATGGATACAAAACAGGCGGCAGGTGACGGAGTGGTCACGGGATATGGCACGATTGACGGGCGCCTTGTCTGTGTTGCCGCACAGGATTTCACTGTAATCGGTGGTTCTTTAGGCGAAATGCATGCTGACAAGATTGTTCGTACGCAGGAAATGGCGATGAAAGTCGGCGCCCCCATGATCTGCATCAATGACTCGGGGGGCGCGCGTATTCAGGAGGGGGTTGATAGCCTCGCCGGATATGGGCGCATCTTTTACAACAACACAAAGGCTTCGGGCGTTATCCCTCAGATTTCGGTCATCATGGGACCGTGCGCGGGAGGCGCCGTCTATTCGCCGGCATTGACTGATTTTGTCTTTATGGTGGATAACACGAGCGAGATGTTCATTACGGGACCGCAGGTTATTAAGGCAGTCACCGGCGAAGAAGTGACTGCTCAGGAGCTTGGCGGCGCGATGACCCACAATAGCGTCAGCGGCGTCGCCCATTTCCGGGCCGCGGATGAACAGGAGTGCCTGCTTCAAATCAAGACGCTTCTTAGTTATCTGCCACAAAATAATTTGGAAAAACCAAATACTGTTGACTGTTTCCAGGATCCCAATGCTATGATCGAATCCCTGAACTCACTGATCCCGGCAGATCCGCGGACACCCTATGATATGAAGGATCTCATTCACAGCGTTGCGGACGGCGGCGAATTTTTAGAAGTGCAGCCCTATTATGCTCAAAACATAATCACGGGTTATCTGCGACTTAATGGGGAGAGTGTTGGGGTGATCGCGAATCAGCCGCGCGTGATGGCCGGTTGTCTCGATATCAACGCCTCAGACAAAGCCTCCCGATTTATCCGAACGTGCGATGCATTTAACATTCCGCTGCTGACACTTGTGGACGTACCGGGATTCCTTCCGGGCACACAGCAAGAATACGGTGGGATTATACGTCATGGCGCAAAATTGCTGTTTTCATACAGTGAAGCGTCTGTTCCCAAAGTGACGCTGATCGTGCGCAAAGCTTACGGCGGAGCCTACATCGGTATGTGCTCCAAGCATCTAGGAGGAGATATTGTGCTCGGGTGGCCCGATGCGGAGATCGCAGTCATGGGGGCAGAGGGGGCGGCGAATATCATCTTCTCGCGCGAGATCAGAGCAGCGGACGATCCGGAGGCCAAGCGTCAAGAAAAGATCGCTGAATACTCAGAGGGAATGATGAGCCCTTATATCGCGGCGGAGAGAGGATATCTGGATGATGTCATTATGCCGGAGGAGACGCGTCAGCGGTTGATCTCATCATTTGACACGCTGCGAGGGAAACGCATGACCGTGATCTCGAAAAAACATGGCAACATGCCTTTGTAAAGGAGACAACGGATGGATTTTCAAAATCTGACTTTCGGCAATAGCCTTCTCGTCTCGGCTTTCAGTATTCTGATCGTGTTTCTCGTGCTTCTTTGTATCTCTTATCTCGTGGATGGCACAGCATTTTTTGCTAACCGAAAAAAGAGAGGCAAAGAATTACTTGCATCAGGTGATGCCTCACAAGATAACTCGTCTGAAGACGCAGAGAGTCAAAATGAAGTAGATATGAAAACAGCTGCCATCATTATGGCGGCGATTACAGCCTATTCACAGAGCGATACGCGCTTTGTTATAAGAAAAATCGAACGCCGCGAGGCGACTCTTTCCGACTGGGAAGCAGCGGGCATCCGGGATACGCTCCGGCGCCCGTCATAGAAGGGAATCGTATACCATGACGATCAAAACATTTCGTATTGTGATTGACGGCGTTGAGCACTACGTCGAAGTCGAGGAGATCCGAGAGGGTAGTTCGGCGGCGCCCGTGCCTACGGTATCGCGTCCAATACCAACAGCGGCTGTCGCGCCCCCCGTGAGATCAGCTCCAAAAGTGGCCCCGCCCCCTCAGGCGTCTGCTTCGGGCAATGTCGTCACCGCGCCCTTACAGGGCACGATACTCGAGATTGCGGTCAAAGAGGGTGACACGGTGAAAGCCGGTGATATCCTCGTCGTCATTGAAGCCATGAAGATGGAAAATGAGATCGTCGCGCCGGGTGATGGCGTAATTGGCGGTATTCATGTCAATAAAGGAGATGTTGTCCGGGCAGGCGAACTGCTCATTTCTTTCAAGTAGGAGATCACAATGCTGAAAATCCTCGTCGATTTTTTCCAAAATTCAGGCGTCGTGGAATTGTTTCGCTTCGACACGGAGTTGTTCGGAATCATGTTACCCGGCAAGCTGATTATGATTGCGCTTGCCTGCCTGTTCATCTATTTGGGAGTAAAAAAAGGATATGAGCCGTATCTGCTGATCCCGATCGCGTTTGGGATGCTTCTGGCCAATCTCCCGCTGACAGGTCTTCTGGACGGACCGCTTGGCAATCAGCCGGGCGGCCTCATATACTATCTGTATCAGGGGACGGCACTTGGTATTTACCCGCCCTTGATCTTCCTCTGTATCGGAGTAGGGACGGATTTTGGTCCTCTGATCGCCAACCCGAAAAGTCTGCTTCTGGGTGCTGCCGCACAACTCGGCATCTTTGCCACTTTCCTAGGCGCGATGGCGCTCAAGTTCACTCCGCAACAAGCGGCCTCGATCGGCATTGTCGGAGGCGCGGACGGGCCGACGGCATTGTTCTTGACGAGCCGGCTTGCGCCGGAACTACTGGGACCGATCGCAATCGCCGCCTATTCTTATATGGCACTGGTGCCGATTATTCAGCCTCCGATCATGAAGGCGCTCACGACAAAAAAAGAGCGCGAAATCAAGATGGAGCAACTCCGCGAAGTCAGTCAGAAAGAGAAAATTCTCTTTCCGATTATTGTCACGCTTTTCACCGTTGTGCTGCTTCCCTCGGCCGGAGCGCTGATCGGAATGCTGATGCTAGGGAATTTGTTGAAAGAGTCGGAGCGGGTGCCGCTTCTTGTCAACGCGATCCAGAATTCACTGATGTATATTGTCTCGATTCTGCTTGGTTTGACAGTGGGAGCCACAGCGACGGCAGAAACATTTCTGACGCCCAGTACGCTTATGATCATAGGTCTCGGGCTTGCCGCATTCTCTTTTGGAACTGCGAGCGGTGTGCTCTTGGGCAAACTGATGTGCTTGCTCACCAAGGGCAAAGTCAATCCGTTGATTGGCGCGGCTGGCGTATCAGCCGTACCGATGGCTGCCCGTGTCGTCCAGAAAGAAGGCCAAAAGTATAACCCGTCTAATTTCCTGCTCATGCATGCGATGGGGCCCAACGTGGCAGGCGTAATCGGCTCTGCGGTTGCCGCCGGTCTGCTGTTGAGTTTCTTCGGTTAACGAACAATAGTCCGAGTTGAGAAAGGGGTTTTTTTGTGAAACGGTTTGATGTGATGGAAACAACGGTCGCGCAAGTCCACGAAGCCATGCGATCGGGTCGTTTGAGTGCCCGTGAGCTTGTTGAAACGTATCTCGCGCGCATTGAAGCGTTCGAGGACAAGGGCCCCGCGATTAATGCCATCATCTTGGTTAACCCGAAGGCTTTAGATGAAGCTGATCGCTTGGATCAGGCGCTACAGAAAACAGGAGAATTGCAGGGCACGCTCCACGGTATCCCTGTGATGTTAAAAGACAACGTCGATACATACGACATGGCAACGACGGCTGGGTCAAAATCGCTTCAAGGTTACATCCCCGATGAAGACGCGTTTATCGCTAAAAAGCTCCGTGAGGCCGGCGCGATCATACTTGCCAAAACCAATCTGCATGAGTTCGCAATCTGGGGTGAGACCATCAGTTCGATGCTTGGGCAGACGGTCAATCCGTACGACTCGACGCGCACTCCCGGAGGCTCATCGGGTGGGACAGGTGCCGCGATTGCGTGTAATATCGGCATTATCGGGATCGGAACGGATACTATTAATTCGATCAGGAGTCCGGCGTCCGCCTGCAGTCTGGCAGGTATTCGACCTACTATCGGGCTGGTTAGTCGTACGGGGATTGTACCTTATAGCTTGACACAGGATACAGCCGGTCCCATTTGCCGGACAGTTGAAGATTGTGTGAGGACGCTTGACGCTATCGCCGGCTACGATCCCAACGATGATGAGACGGCGTGGAGTATCGGCAGACAGCCTGTCAGCTACATGCCATACCTTCGTCCGGATGGGTTGAAAGGAAAGCGTCTGGGCGTCTTAGAGAGCTTCTTCGGGTGTGATGAGATCAATCAACCTGTCAATGATGTTATGAAGGAGGCAATGCTCTGTTTTGAGGAGGGAGGCGCCACCTTGATCGCAATCCCGGACCACATTGACAGCGACTGGATGATCAAAGAGGTCAGTGTCCATCTAGATGACTTCAAAACACACTTGAACGGATATCTGGCCAAGTTGAGGCCCGACGCTCCGGTTCATTCCGTAGAGGAAATCATCGAAGGCGGTAAATATCATCCCGGTATCGAGGAAAATCTCAAGACAGCGCTCCAACTTGATGTCGGCACACCCGTTTATAATCAAAAATTAATCCGTCAGGCGGAGATGCGAACTCGGATCATGAAAATTATGGCTGATCACGAACTTGACGCTTTAATCTATCCGCATCAGCAGCAACTCGCATGTAAAATTGGAAGTGGGCAGCAGCAACGCAATGGTGTTCTGTGCTCGGCAACGGGATTTCCGTCAATCGCTGTGCCCGCGGGCTTTGCCCCCGACCCGCAAGCACCGATTGGTGTGCCCGTCGGACTAGAGGTTATAGGAAGACCATTCAGCGAACCTGTCTTGATCGAAATCGCATTCAGTTTTGAGCAGATTTCATGCTTGCGTCGACCGCCGGCGGCGGCTCCAGCCCTTCTGTAACGAAAAAATAATGGGTGTCAGGCACTCTCTTGCGACATCGATAATTTGCGGAAATAATCGATCAAAAAATCTGCAAACAAGATCTCGTACTTGCTGAGTTCTCGTCGGTCAAGTGTGCTGAGGTTAATGAATCGTCTGCACACAGGCTCCGTGATCGAAAGTAGATGGACGTGTTCGTCGCCTCTGATCTCTTTTGGCCATGTAAGTTCTGGGATAAAAGCGATCCCATGGCCCGAATTGACGTAACGTGTCACGGTCGTCGTATTATCCGTCTCGAATATTACTCTTGGTTCGAATCCGGCGAGTTCGCAATAATGATCGGTGATCTGCCTAAGCCCTCGGGTCTTGAACAAGCTAACAAACCCCATATCGCTGACCTCCGCGAGCGCGATTTGCTGTCTGTTACCAAAGGGGCCGTCCCGCTGAACGGCCAACTTGATTTCTTCTTCGGCCAGGACAAAGGTATCTTCGTCCGTAGGGCGTTCACGTGAGGAAAACAGCTGCATAGGGTAGCCGGTTTTTTCAATGCGGCCGTACGTGGCCTGATGGAGTAAGCGAAATTTGGCGTCATCGTGTTTTTCAATGAAAGCGGTGCAGATATGGGGGAAGAGGTAAGAGGCGGCTTCCACAATAATTGAAATGGTGGAGTCTTCTTGCTCTTTTCGCGTAAGCATGGCAGATGTGAGCCCCGATGTAAGACGCAGAACCTGTTTCGCGTATTCGTAGAGTAATTGACCGTTTTCGTTGACAACAATGCTTGTTCCCGACCGGTCGAAGAGCGCGAGTCCAAATTCATCTTCAAGCGCTCGGATGGCGCGCGAAGCAGCAGGCTGAGGAATACCGATATGAGCGCTCGCTTTGGTGACACTCCCAAATTCGACTACGTGCTTAAAGATATTTAATTGGTGAAAGGTCATTGTAATACTCAATTCTGTTGAATGGTGTGCCGCTTCAATGCTCCGCAATTTAGGATACTACAGTAACGTCTATACCGCTTATGATATGGCTCACGGCGACAAGCAATCACTAATGCCGAAAACCAAATGCCAACCACAACACATAATAGGTTGACGGAGAATAACAGGCATCCCATAATGATCAGACGTGAGCTGGGCAAGAGATAGAACCGAATCTGGACCCAAACAGCGGAGGCTAGATGGACACATCATCAACAACAGATCATCTTACTTGTGTGGGCATCCAAAGTGAATTGTCCGATTTTTGGGATCCTATCCAGGTCCATGTATTAGAACAGGTTACGTCGACGAATATATTAGCAAAGCAGGCGATTGCAGGCGATGTGAGGAATTATCTGTTTGTTGCCGAATCACAGACGTCAGGGCGCGGGAGGCGCGGGCGATCATTTTATTCACCTAAAGGTGCCGGTTTATATTTCTCGCTTGCGTTCCCTTGGGATAGGGAAGAGACGCCGGTGCTTGTCACAACCATGGCAGCAGTTGCTGTTTGTCGTGTCCTTGAACGTGAGTTGGGAGTTGACGCAAGTATCAAGTGGGTCAACGATTTGTTGATCGACGGCCGTAAGATCTGTGGAATTTTGACAGAGGCTGTAATGGATCGTGAAACGAGTCACGTCGGCTCCGTAGTTGTCGGGATTGGTCTCAATCTTGTGCAACCAGATGACGGTTATCCTAAGGAGATCCAAGAGATTGCGGGAGCTGTCACGGATGGAACGATAGCGGTCAATCGCAATCAGATGGTCGCGCAGATTATTAACGAAATAGGGGCGATTATCGAAGAGTTTCCCGATCGCGGTTACCTGGATGAATATCGCAGACGCTGTTTGATTCTGGGACGTGAAGTTGAACTCGACTCAGGTAAACGGATTATTCCATTGGAAATCACGGATGACGGGGCACTGCTTTATCGCGAGGATGGGGAGTGGGTAGTGATCGATTCAGGAGAGATTTCAGTTGTTGGTTTCTCGAGATGAATGCTGAATGAACCGGGGGATAGACACAAGAACGATGATTGCTACCAGAATTTAGCAAAAGTTTTCGTTGTTGATTGCTCTTTCAAGTTTTTCTCCAACGCTGATAAGGTCTATCGATATCTCCTCTTTATTTTAGTCAAAAAACGACTCCATAGATATTTCTATTATTATCGATCAATTCGCTTTTCGCGCGCAAGTGTTTTTCTCTTTCTGAATATCAGATGCTCCATCACAAGAACAGTTATCGTGCCGACAACAAAGCCATTTCCGAGAATAGGGCGGAGCAGGCCGGGGGTAGCAGCGATTGCGGCATCTGGCAGGAAAGAAACGACAAGACCCAGCATCAGCGGCAGACCGATAGTTAGCCCATCCTCAAAAGTGAACTTATCGCTTGTATAGGCTGTCATCATTCCGGCGGCGACCTGTGTACACATAATGTAAAGAAAAATAACACCGATAATCAGAGGCGGTACTCCACATAAGAAGGAAACGACTCCCGGCATAAAGGAGAATACGATCAGCGCGATTCCTGTCGGCACAAGTGTATAGCGTGAGGCGATGCCGGTTGAAGCAATGACTCCTGTGCTGAGAGAGAAGTTGACCGGTCCGATCACGCCGAAAAGGCCGGCGATGACGTTGGACAGTCCTGATACAGTTAGGCCAGAGCTTACTCTTTTTCCCATATCGGAGGCGTCAAGGAGCTGGCCCAGTGCCTGGATCGTGCCCAGGTCATTAATAGACAGGGCGATAAAACAAACGATAAAGGAAATTAAAACACCAATATCCAGCGAAAAATTGAAGCCCAGGCCGGAAAAGTAATTGGAGAAGACCGAGAGTGACGCTCCGGATACCCAGGTGTACTCCGGCACCAGCAGAATATAAATGATGCTGCCGAAAATCAAGGCCCAAATGATCAAGGTCGATTTCCAGATCCCTTTCAAAAAGCGATTGGCAACGAACATCACGAAGACAAGTGCGAGGGCGAAGGTGAAGTGTAAGAATTCAAGACCAGCTGTGGGTACGGTAAAGATCAGATTGATGATTGTCGGTGCCAGAGTGAAAGCGATCAGGAGCAAGATGGTGGCGACTACCTGGCGGGTAAAGAGTTTTTCCAATTTTGAAAAAAGACCACTCACACTGAATAACGTCAGGAGCGCGCCGCCGATTAAGATAGAGCTGTAGATACTGTCTAAACTTGCGCCCTGACTGGCTGTAATAGCAACCAGAAGAATAGAAGCTGGCCCGACGACAGCCGGCAGGCGGTGTCCAAAAAAGAGCTGAAGCAACATGCTGAGCGCCATGACAAAGAAGATTTTTTGCATGTAATTCACTTGAGCTTGCGGATCAGAAAAATGGAGGTTGGCGACTATCTGGCCCAAAACGACAATGGTGGGTAGGCTGACGGCTAACCATTGCAGTCCGTAAAAGAATGTATCCGAAAAGGGCAATTTTTCATCAACACCGTACCTGAGCTTAATCTTTTCGTTCATCTATATTGTCCTTCATCGGAGCCTTATCTGTAGACCGCTTCTAATAGCCTTTCTTAACTACACTGCCTTTTAAAAACATATCATCAAAACCATCGAGTTTACAAGTAATATTATGAATTCCTTATGCTGCCAAATAATCTAGGTCAATATGCGAAAAACTATTGGCGGTACCGTATAAAAAGCAGATCCGCTACTGATCTTTGAAAATCAGCAGCGGATCTGTAATCAGTATTACATCTGATCCCGTTTTGATTGTGGGATCAACGACACGAAGTTTTAATAAATATCTTTTTCTCCACTGATAATGCCGAGCGCGACGTTCTCAGGTGTGAGAGGTAGATGGTAGTAATTGATTCCAAGCGCGTCATAGAGCGCGTTTCCGATGGCCGACGGGATCGAAATCATCGTATGCTCCGCCACACCTCGGGCTCCATAGGGGCCATTCAGCTGTGGGTTCTCGATATAGATCGGGACGACCTCAACCGGCATGTCCTTCATCGTCGGAATCTTGTTGTCTGTAAATGACGGGTTCATAAGGACGTTATCAGGGCTAAATTTATATCCTTCGAGGATGGCAGAGCCGATGCCCTGCATTACGCCGCCCACAACCTGTCCATAAACCATTCGCTCGTTGATGACTTGACCGATGTCAAATGCCGAGGCAACTTTCAAAACAGTAATGTTGCCAGACTCGACATCGACTTCGATATCGACAGCATGTGCGCCGAACGTCCAGGCAAGCGCCGGACTTCCTGCGCCTGTTTTGGGATCCAGGTTGGTCAGACCGTCTGCCATGCAGATGCCGTGAGCAATAAGCGGTCCTCCTATGCCATTGCCATCGGGGTACGCGTATCCAAGCGACATATCCTTGTACGCAACCCTGCGGTCGGGGCGATGCACGTTGTAGATGTAACCACCGCCGTGTGTCAAGAATTCAGGTGCGCAGTGCAGTGCCTGACCGGCGATGTCTTTCATCTGGTCAAGCATTTTGCCGCATGCCTGGATCGTTGCGTTGCCGCCCATGAAGGTATACTTCGAGGCGACCGTGTTCCAATCGTATGGGTTCGTCTGTGTATTGGTCTCTGTGACGACTTCGACCATCTCCATCGGGATATCGAGTTCCTGCGCGACTATTTGAGCCATCGCCGTAAGGGCGCCTTGCCCGTAATCGATCGCGCCTATCATCATCTTGATGTGACCGTCACCCGCCATTTGCAAAATAACTGCTGTCGCTGTGCTGGGTGGCATCGCGGGCGCTTTCTGGATCATGGCAAATCCTTTGCCCCGTATTTTGCCTGTTTTCCACTCACGTTTACGATCTTCTTCGCTTTTGCGTCCCGTCCAACCAATCTCTTTAACGACGGCCGAGAGACAATCGGAAGGACTGCCTGTACTTTCAGTGACAAGCTCGCCGGAAATGGTTGTGGCACCGGGACGCAGGATATTTTTCATGCGGAATTCATAGGGATCGATGCCGAGTTTCTGTGACAGAATGTCCATCTGACGTTCAACTGTCCACAAGGTTTCAAGGTGACCGAAACCGCGGTAAGCGGTACTGAACACTTTGTTCGTGTAAACCGTGTTCGATACGATCGCTGCGTTGTCGATGTCGTAGGGGCCTAGACCTCCGTAAACAGCTGTCTTACCTACGTTGACGCCGTAGTCCGCATACGCACCGCTGTCCCAGTCGTAGACGATATCTGATGCGACGATCGTGCCATCTTTTTTGACACCCGTCTTTATTTTGCCTCTCATGCCGGCACGTGTTGGCAGGTAGTTGAATTCCTGTTCACGCGTCATGCGAAGCTTGACGGGAGCGCCGCCGCTGGCGCGCGAGAGTATCGCAATCAGTGGTTCGAGATGGATACCGGCCTTACCGCCGAAAGCGCCACCGACGTAGGGGACATGAACCTCAATGTCGGATTCCTTAACGTTAAAGCTCCACGCCATCAATTGCCGCAAAGCAAAGGGTGACTGCGCTGACGACCAGATACGGATGCGATCGGTGAATGGGTCGGCCGCGACGATCGCCACATGCGTTTCAAGAGGAACGTGCGCGACGGCAGGTAGTGTGAACTTGTTCTCAAGGACAAGGTCTGCATCTGCGAAACCGGCATCCGGATCACCCTTTAGACTTCTGTTGAGGCTTGCGATGTTGGATTCCGGTTGCGGGAAAAAGACACCCTCAACGTGCTTGATTTCGGCGATGTTCTCGTGAACGAGGATTTTGGCAGCTAGCGCATCGTCCAGATTCCGGACAGGTTCAAGTACTTCGTACTCGACTTCGATCAAGGAAACGGCGCGCTCGGCGATTGCCTCTGTTGTGGCCGCAACGGCCGCAACGACTTCTCCCTGGTAGCGCGTTTCGCACGTTGCGATTGCGAGCTTGTCCTGCATGTACAGACCAACTCGCGTGTCGCAGTCTTCTCCGCACACGACGGCTTTGACACCTAATAGCGCCTCTGCTTTGCTCTTATCGATCCTAACAATCTTTGCTCTGGCATGCGGCGAATGCAGTGTTTTGGCATAAAGCATACCGGGCATCTCGAGGTCAAACGCATAACGTGCCTGGCCTGTTACTTTTTCAAGGGCATCTTTTCGAACATACGGCTGGCCGACATGTTTGTAAGATGACTCGTAATTGCCATGTGCCTGATATGTGCACTGATCTAATTCAGAATGAGTCATGAACGGTTCAACTCCTCTCTCTCTAATCTAGCAGCACATTTGACTGCATTAAAAATCTGTTGATAACCGGTGCAACGGCAGAGGTTACCCGCCATTCCTTCCATAATCTCTTCGTCTGTGGGATCAGGATTGCGGTCAAGGAGCGCGCGTGCCGACATCAGCATACCAGGCGTGCAGAACCCGCACTGCAGGGCGTCCTCGAAAACGAACTGCTGTTGGAGGATGCTGAGTTCACCGTTCTTGGATAAACCTTCGACAGTAGTAATCTCGCTGCCCTGGGCCTCAATGGCCAGGATAAGACAAGACGTAACGGCTTCGCCGTTGAGGATGACGGTGCAGGCACCGCATTCTCCCTCTCCACACGCTTCCTTGGCGCCGAACAGCTTGAGCCTGTCGCGAAGGAAATGGAGAAGTAACATCGTGGGATCGATTTCTTCGACCACAACCTGTCCGTTGACTCTGCAAGTCAGAAGGACTTGCCGGTTTTTTGAATTGATATGCGCCGCTTCCATGGCGCACATGTCTTTATCATCTATGTTAGTCATGTCTTATGCCTCCTTGTCCATCAATTGCATCATGCAGCGCTTGAATAGAACGCCCGCCATGTGCAACCGGTATTCTTTCGAAGAACGTACATCAGATATGGGACGGATGTGGTTTTTGATTTCGTCAGCTGCCCATAGGATGGATTCCTCCGTGATTCCCTTGGCGTTCAGTTCATCTTCCAGAGCTGTCAAGCGAAGCGGAGTGATGGCAACGGCGTTGATACCGATGCAAGCTTTCCCGTTTTTATCGATACGGCAGGCCACACCGACTGTTGAAAGGTCGTGTCCCTTGAGGCGCGTCTGCCGCAGATAGCAACTGTCATCGTCTTGACCTGGTTCGGGAAGGAATACGGAGACAACGAGTTCATGTTTTGTGAGCTGGGTCTTCTTGACTCCCGTAAAAAATTCCTTGAGCGGCACTGTCCTAACGCCATCTTTGCTCGCGATCTTTACGGTCGCATTGTAGATCAAAAGCGCGGGCGGAAGATCTGCCCCGGGAGAAGCATTGCAAATGTTTCCAACGAGCGTGGCCCGATTTCTAAGCTGGTAGGAAGCGAGACAGGACGCCGCGTCATGCAGCGCCTTGTAATTATCCCTGACAACCTCGGATTCGATGAGCTTGTTGACGACGACGTTTGCGCCGATCTCCAGTCCCTTACCTTCAACATACGAAAAGACCTTCAATTCAGGGATGGCCTTGATGTCTAGGATATGGCGGGCGTTGATCAGCTCATGGCGTAGCATAATCAGAAGATCTGTACCGCCGGCCAGAATGTACGTGTCCGTATCGCGGGACAACACATCCAGGGCTTCGTCCAATACAAGCGGTTTGACATAATCAAATTGACTTAGCACGAAAAACCTCCTTTTTTCAGCAAAACAATCTATTTTTGCAGATAGGTACTTTGTTCAACTGCACAGCACGATTAGGGTGCTGTGCATAATTAATACAATTCTATCACTTATGTAAGCGAAATTCGTTGTAATCACTTACAAAATAGTTTACGGTTCAAACGATATATTGATAAACATATACAAAAAAGTATCTTTAATGACGCAATAAAGACGTTTGGCTAATCTGCTCCCTGTCAAATAGTCTTTTGTTAGTTTGTTAATGTGTGACAGTGCTCGATCATGCGGAAAAAGCAAAACAAATGCAGTTTTTGCCAATATGGCAATAAAATTGCAAGCATGATGAAAGCTCCTGTAACATTATTACATCGATATCACGTACAATGATTACATCGCTGTTACTAGCAGCTAATTAATCAGTTTGTGAATTTGTGTAAAATAGATTGTAAGAGGACAACATAGATGTCAGACCAAAAAAAACTTACAATTCAGTTGCGTGACATCTTGCAAGTGGGATTATTGCAGGAGGCGGAAGTGCTGGCGGGTCGCAAAGGCCTAGACAACAGTATTATGTCGGTCAATGTCATGGAGGTCCCTGATATTATCGATTGGGTGAGACCTGGGGAGTTTCTGCTGACAACTGCCTATACATTTAGTGATGATATCGTCGCGTTCGAGCGACTGATCCCTCAACTCCGGTCGAAGAATGTGTGCGGGATGGGGATTAAAACACAACGTTATATCAGTGAAGTACCTGAAAGTGTTATTCATCTTGCGGACGATCTCGACTTTCCAATTATAAGAATTCCACAAAACGTTCCATACGGCGAGCTGATCAAGGAAATCTTCAACCACATTATCGGTGAGCAGACGCGTCTGTTGAGCCGGATCAACGAGTTCAATCACACAGTCCGTGAAATTATGCTCAGACATGAAGGTATGCAGGCTATCGCCGAACAGATTTATCTGGCGACACAAACACCTGTCGTCATCCGTGACGACATATTTAGGGATTCTCATTTTTACTGTCCCGATCAAGATAAGGCAAGTTTGATTGAGCATGATTACCGTGCCCTTGAGGCAGCAGACTTTGCACGTCTCGATCACCGTTTGGCAAAGAATAGAAGTCAGGAAGTATCCATCGGGGAGAATGGAGTAAGGCGGTTTACTCTCCCGATATATTTCGACAACATGCATTACGGAAGTATTTATTTGTGGGACACGGATGGTTCTTTGCGTCCTCAGGATCTTTTTGTCATTGAGTCGACTTCCTCCCTGATAGCGCTCGACATTTTGAACAGAACTGCGCTTATCGAGCGTGAAAATGTTCATCAAACAACTTTTCTGGAGCAACTCTTAAATGATGATCCGCGCGAACAAAGTAAAGCTATAGAAAGTGCCGACTATTATCTTTTTCATCCCGATCTGCCCAGCCAGATTGTGGTGCTTGTCATGGATCATGAACAGCATCTCCAAATGACGCCCAACAATTCTCGAATGATCAAAAATCTGAACACCAGTCTGCTTAATCAGACCAATCTTATAAAAAGAAACTATGAGGGTTATTTCCTCGTGACGAGAGAGAGCGATCGCTCCGTCTCTCTTTTACAGTTTGAAAGCGATTGCCCGCTTGAAGGACGTCACACTTTGTGC
>LSQX01381507.1_pt1 | contig 20850 bp, 21 predicted proteins | sample 654561 | NCBI WGS metagenome assembly LSQX01 (sample SAMN04489861, study PRJNA283612) | anaerobic digester metagenome | isolation source: 4 biogas reactors fed with cattle manure at either 37C or 55C with and... | place: Denmark: Kongens Lyngby | collected 2014 | reverse complement strand
GATTTATTAAAGACTAGCATGGGAGTAATCCCCTGTGCCAGAGCATTACATATCAGTTTATCGATCAAAAGATAATCCGGGGCAGGATCTTTTAAGCTAAAGACGATGAGAGTCATCGTGACATTACTCACTCGAGGGCGGCGAAGAATGTTCTGTCGGGGATAGATCTTTGTGATCGTCCCTTCCATGTGAATCTCATCCGCTTCAAAATCTACCCAATCCCCTACTGCAGGCGTGATGTTCTCAAGCCGAAACAGTCCACGAGGCTTCGTGAGATAGACTTTTTCTTCACTGTAGACATGATAAAAACCTGCCATTGCCTTGATGATTTTTCCTTTCATCACGGCGCCGCATAATCCTTAATCACGACTCCATCGACGTACATACGATACGTAAATCCCTTAAGCACTTCGAGCGTAAAGCTGACATCGCCCGCGCTTTTCTCATGATTTCTGGCATACGTCGGATCTGTCGCCTCATTGCCGTCTTTATCAAAAGCGAGGATCGCCAGATAATAACTGTCGTTTGTCTCCTCCGTCGGGGAAAACGTAAACGTGATATTCGTGGTGGTCGGGGTCGGAGGCGTGGGCTCTTCTTCCTGCGGCTTTTCAGGCTCCGGTTCTTCTGGCTTTGCCTCTTTTCCTCTGCTGACCACTAGATAGATTCCTGAACCGTCGGGCACTTCCTGTGTCGGAGGAAGCGACTGACGAATAATGTGCAGCTCCGGCACCGTATCGGAATGCTCGTGATTGATGCCGCGGATAGGAATGTTGGCTTCGTTGAGCAACTGCGTCGCTTCCGTGATTTCTTTTCCGACGACATCGGGAACAACCAGTTTAACCGGTTCTTTCCCCTTGCTGATGACAATGTTCACCTTCGTATCCGGCGAAACGGAAACGCCTTCTTCAACAGACTGCGAAATCACTCGGTCCTGTGGGACCTCCGGATCATATTCTTCACTCACCTCACCCAGAGTCAGAGAATGATCGAGAAGAAGACTCTCGGCCTGTTGTTTTGTCAAAAGGAGCAGGCTAGGCACTTCGACCATCTCGTAGCCTTTACTGACGATCAATTCAACGCGCGAACCCACTCGCAGAGGTGTGTCTTTCGCCACACTCTGATCCAGAACATAGCCTTTTGCGTATTCATCGGAGAAACGCGCCTGTATGATCACCGCTTCTAATTTGCTGTCGTTGAGAACGACCATGGCGTCCTGATAAGGCATTCCGACGACATAGGGAGCCGGCGTCTGCGGTTGGGCCATACGTTCTTGGAATTTGGGAATGAAGATCGCAAGCGCCGTAATAGACGCCAAAAGAACACCCAAAATGACATAGAAGACCACACTGGTCGGCTTTCTTTCTTCATCAGGCACAATGACAGGTCTTGGGGGAACCTGTGAGCGATACGATACAGGTTTTTCTCCCATCAGGACTTTATATAGATTCTCCAGTTCTCTGCGCATCGCAAGCATACTGGCATAGCGCTTCATCGGTTCAATCGATGTCGCGCGCTGAACAATTTCCTCGAGGCGAGAACTGATCGCCGGGTTCTTATCTCGAATGGGGCGAATCGGCTCTTTTAATTTTCTAAACGCCGCTGTGATCGGTGAATCTTGCGAAAACGGCACTTCACCGGTGGCAAGCTCATAGAGCACCACGCCTAGAGAGAAGATGTCGCTTCTGGCATCCATGTGCACACCTTTTAACTGCTCAGGCGCTGCATAGCGGAGCGATCCCATCACTTCTTCATTCTTCACAAGTGTGGCATCCGACGTTACTTTTGCTATGCCAAAGTCGGTCAATTTCGGTTCATACTCACTGGTGAGCATGATATTGTCCGGCTTTACGTCGCGATGGATGACGCCATTTGAGTGGGCGTGTTGAAGCGCACTGGCAAGCTTGATGCCGATAGCGACGATTTCTTTTTCTTTCAGAGGTTGAGGAAGGGAGCGCAGAAACTCTTTCAACGTGGGTCCTTCTACATACTCCATGACAATGTAGCGCTGTCCGTTTTCCTCAAAGGAATCATACACCTGCACAATGTTTTTATGATTAAGCTGCGCGATCGCCGATGCTTCATCAAGAAGCGCTTCGGAGCGCACATTTTCTTTATCTTTTAATTTTTTAATCGCGACATTTCTGCGCAATTGAGAACAGTAGGCCAGATAGACGGTGGCCATCCCCCCGTTCCCCACTTCCTTTAGGATCCGATAGCGGTCCTGTAATACTGAATCAATCATGACTTCCCTTTACTACGACCACGGCAATGTTATCTCTCGCGCCGCTTTTTAGAGCAGTGTCGACGAGTTTACTCGCAATGACATCACTGGATTCATCCAGAAGAAGAATGTCTAGGATCTCACCATTCGTAAGTTGATCGGTCAAACCGTCGGTACAGAGGAGCAGTGTGTCCTCTTTTCCCATCTCGAATTCTTTGAGATCTCCTTCGACTTTCTCATATGCACTAAGTGCTTTGACTAGGACATTTCTCTTTGGATGAACGCGAGCCTGTTCTTTATCGATGACTCCGTTTCGGTAGAGAATGTTGACGAGCGTGTGATCTTCGGTCATCTGATACAAGATGCCGCCCCGCACGAGATACGCGCGAGAGTCCCCGATATGCATCAGGTACACGATCCCATCGACGATCAACGCACAGACAAAGGTGGTCCCCATATCTTTGAGGTTTTCATTGCGGTCAATCGCCTCTCGCATCCTCTTTTGGATTTCAAGCGTCAGCTTCTTTGCCATCTCCTTATCAAGTGTCTCTGCGTGGCGAAGCAGCTCTACAGCAGTAGAAACAGCAATTTTACTGGCCGTCTCACCGCCTTGGTAGCCGCCCATGCCATCCGCTACGATATAGAGACTCCTTCTGCCATCTGAGCAGAAAAAGGAATCATCATTTTTCAGACGATATCGTCCGATATTGGTGACGCCGAAGCTTCTCATGCCCTTTCCTTTTGCAAGACGGCTCCGAAAAAGCCGTCACAGTCATCTTCCCATGGCCGTGTTCGAAAGAACCCTTTCGAATCAATCTTCGTGTTTCTAATAGGTTGAGTGAGAGCAAAGTCCTTATTGGCACGCAAAAAAGACTCGATCTGCACGGAACCTTCTTGGTTCAGTATACTACAAGTAGAATAAATCAAAAAGCCTTGCTTTTTTACATACTTAGCTGCCTGAGTAAGAAGTTGCTTCTGAAGCTGTGCGCTGCTCTCCACTCTCTCTCGAGTGATCGCCTGACGAAGATCCGGATGACGATGAAGTAGGCCGCTTGACGTGCAGGGCGCATCTAAGAGCACAACATCAAATGTTTCGTGAAAATCCGGCCTATCCTTAAGCGCATCCTGCTGACAGATAACAGCCTCAACATGGACGCGGTCAAAATTTTCTTTCATCGTCTGCACTCTTGTGGCACTGATATCACAGGATGTCAGCGATGTCCCTGGAAGGCGATTTTTAATGCAGATCGACTTGCCACCAGGAGCCGCACACAGGTCAAGAAGCTTTCCTTCCACCGGAACCAGTTCGCTGATAAGCTGCGCAGCATATCCCATGACATATACTTGCCCATCAAAAAATCCCGGCAGAGAGGTGATCACGCGATCCTTTCCCTCAAGGCGAAGTCCACCAAATGTCCCTTCAAGTTCTTTGGATGAAATTCCCTGTTCAATGAGTCGCTGAAGGTACTTCTCTCTGTCTTCGTTGATGACACAGATATCCAGTGGCGGGCTTTTCTGGGCGTAGACAAAGTAGGACTCCACCTCCTCCACATGGAACTGCTCGAGTAGCATCTCAACCAACTCAGGGTGAACAGAATACTGAATCGAGAGCCTCTGCGTCAAAGGCTTTTCTTTTAAGACAGTGGAGATGAGTTCTTTTTGTTCACGCGCCAAACGACGCAAAATGGCATTGGTGGCGCCCGCTCGATGCGGGGACGTTCTCTTCATCAATTTCACGATCGAATCGATGACTGCGTAATCGGGCTTATCTAGAAAAACGATGCCATAGGCGCCGATGAGTAGATAATAGTATTCGATTCGACGATAGCGTTTTAAAGGAAGCTTTGACAATACGCAAAGAAGGGCGTCAAGGAGATCTCGATTCTCCATGATGCCCTTTAGAATCTGTTCAAAAAGCGGTCCATAAGGCTGGTGTCGCTCTGATGCGAGGATGTCAGAAAGAGCAGTCCCTTCTTCTTCCATCCGGCGAAGCGACAGATTCAGCTGTTCATATACCTTCAACGGCGCCTTCCGCTCAATGCTAAGAGTCGGACCAGGTTCGCCACAGCCGATAGAGCGGCAGCGACATACGTCAGCGCAGCAGCGTTTAGCACTTTTTTAGCTGCGGGCGCTTCTTCCATTGTCAGCACGCCGTTTTCTTGCATCAGTGCGAGTGCCTTTTTCGACGCATCAAACTCTACAGGAAGAGTGATAATCTGAAAAAGCACCACCAATCCAAAGAGCAGAATCCCGATATTTGTCAGAATGGGCATCGATAAGAAGATGCCGGCAAGAAATAGAATCATCCAGAGATTGGAGCCAATGCTGACAACGGGAAAAAAGGCGTTTCGAAATTTCAGTGCGGCATGACCTTCGGCGTCTTGAAGCGCATGCCCGATCTCATGAGTCGCTACACTAATTGCGGCGACGGAGCGGGAGCCATGGACCTCATTCGATAGTCGCACCACATGCGTCCTCGGGTCATAGTGATCAGAGAGACCGGGTCCAGTGGCACGTTCTATTCGCACATCTAGCCGCAATCGGTTGATGAGTGTCTGCGCCGCTTCTGCTCCGGTCATTCCTCTGCTAGAAAAGACCTTGGAATACTTTCTAAATGTGGATTGCACATTGGCAGAAGCCCACATTCCAAAAATAATAAACGGCAACAAAAATAAAATTGTATTGTCGAACATCAATGGCATATTATCCTCCCAATTTCGTACCGAGGGAAATAGGTGTGCCTCGTAAAAAGTCCGAGGCTGTCATGGCCCGTCTTCCCGATCGCTGAAGCATTTCGATCGAAAGTACACCATCCCCCGTTGAAACATATATACCCTCATCATTTGTCAAGATAACGGTTCCGGGATCTTGTTCAACAGAAGAATGCACACTTGTTTGAAGAATTTTGAGTCGATCATTCCCCCACTTTATATAGGCGTCCGGATAGAAAGCTCTGACTTTTCTTGAAAGGTGTTCGGCGGAGTCTGTCCAACCGAGAAGATAGGAAGATTTGTCGTATTTTCCGCAGACAGAAAATGGACCCGTTTGCGCTCGGGTGTTCACCTCTTCTCCCTGCTGCCACGCTCTAAAGAGTCTTTCTAGAAGTGTCACAGCAAGGGGAATCATCTCCTCTAACACATCCGGCGCCGTCTTGTCTTCCAAAGACAGTTCTTCTTGATAGAATATCTCTCCTGTGTCTAGTCCCTGATCCATCTTCATTAACGTGACACCGCTGATACTCTCCCCTGCAAGAATAGCGCTTTCAATTGGAGAAGCACCCCGAAACTTTGGCAGAAGACTGGTGTGGATATTGAGTGCCCCTCTTGGTGCCATGGTCAAAAGCTCTTCGGGAAAAAGCATCCCAAATGCTGCCACGACAAACACCTCTGCGCCTAGGGCTCTAATCTCTTGAAGAAACGTTTCGTCTTTTAAAGAAGAGGGCGTAAAGACAGGAAGATCATTGTCTTGAGCCCACTTTTTCACTGGACTAGGCTGCATACGATGCCCTCTGCCTCGTCGACGGTCAGGCTGAGTGACGACTCCAAGGATCTCGTGGTTTTTACTCAGTTCTTCTACGATCGATCGAGAAAACTCCGGCGTGCCAAAAAAGAGGAGCTTCACATTTCCTCCTCTGAGTCGTCATCTTCGTCATCTTCGACTTCCGGAATATATTCTCTCGTCATTTTGTCTGTGAACAAAATCCCGTCGAGATGATCCATTTCGTGACAGAGAACGCGGGCAAAGAGATCCTCCGCTTCAATGACGATCTCATTTCCATCGAGGTCCTGCCCCTTTACTTTGAGCTTTTGCGGACGATGGACATAGCCTCTGATATCCGACACACTTAAGCATCCCTCGACTCCTTCGCACTCCCCTTCGGACTCGATAAGTTCAGGATTGACCAAGACTCCAGGACCCTTTTCATCATATAGATCATACGTGATCAGGCGACGGAGCTTACCTACCTGCACCGCTGCAAGTCCTAACCCGTATTCCTCGTGCATCGTTTCAATCATATCTTCTGCAAATGTTCGCAGCTTTTTATCAAACACCGTCACGGGACGAGATTTTTTTCTTAGAATGGGATCTTCATCTTTTCGTAGATTTAGTCGTGCCATCGGCGCACCTCCTAATAAAGTAAATATTCGGGATCTACTCGATACCGTAGCGTGGGGTAATCTCTCAGCAGGGAAAGTAAAAACTCGCTGTCAGGTCGTTGGGAAGGATCAAATCTCATGAGTAAGCGGTGTTCATATAGTCCTCGTCGATAGGCGTGAATCGGTTCATATAATACCATGTGCAAAGAAGGATATCTATCTTTGAGTTTTTTCGATACTTCTTCTGCATCAAGAAGGACCCTTTTTTTGTCAGGATCAGTAAACCAAAGAAGAATCTCGGAAGTAAAAGGGGGCAATTGCTGTTCCCTTCGTATTCGGATCTCTTCTTCATAAAATCCCCATAGATCCCCTCGCAACAGCGCCTCCACGACGTAATTGTTTTCAGAGCGCGTCTGAAGAAGGGAGCGAGCCGGACCTTTTCTTCCCGCCCTGCCAAAGAACTGATAGAGACGGGCAAATGTCTTGAGGCCAGCTCTGTGTTCGGGAAGATACAAAGTGGCCTGCGCATCCAATGCAATCGCCAGCGAAAAATCGTCTTCATAGCCTCGGGTGATCAGTTTGTTCCCAAGAAGAATGTCGAAAGAACCTTCCGTGAAGGTGGCCTCCCACTCTTCAAAGGCTCTCGCCTGCCTACTGGTTGAAAAATCCATCCTCAGAATCCTCGCGTCTGTAAACAGCGACTTTAATTCTTCTTCTGTTTTTTCAATTCCTCTAGCTTCAAAGACAAGTCCATTCTCTCCGCATACCTGACAAGAGGATGAGGGGTCAAATCGCAATGAGCAGTGCTGGCATTTGAGTATCGCTTCTCCCCGAAAGTACAGCAGTGGTCTATCGCAGTTGGGGCAGCGACGCAGAGCGCCACATTGACGGCAAAAGACGCTGGAAGCGTATCCTGCTCGCGTGCTCAAAAGAAGAATCTTTTCTTTATCGTCCAAGCTTTTCTTGATTTCTCTGATCGCTGTGTCCGACAGAGATGCGTCTGAGGGTAGAGGCGCAGCCGTCGGGATAGGTCCTGCAAAGGGTAGAAATGGCTTTCGCAGGAGATGTCGCTGCAGATTTTGTGTAAATAGCAGTTCTATCGGAGGCGTCGAAGAGGAAAAAACCGTTTTGATCTGTAGCTTCTGCGCAAATATGATCGCTGCTTTTCTCGCATCATACGACGGATGATCACTGAGATATTCATCTTCCTGGCATTCATCCATCAAGACGAGCCCCAGTTGAGACAGAGGCAATAAAAGAGCTCCTCTCGTGCCAAGAAGAACTTGAATGCGGTCCTCTTCCCAGTCTTGAAGCGTCTGGGAAAGCTGCGCCGGCGTCATTCTTCCCTGATAGACACCGACCTTGTTTCCGAAGTACTCTCGATAGTTTGGCAGGGCCGCTTGCAAAACACGATTATCAGGATAGAGGACGAGACATTTCTTGCCTTTTTCAAGCATGGCGCTGACGAGGTGCAAAAACAGAAAGCTTTTTCCTGATGCGCTCACTCCCCAGAGTAAGTGAAGAGGATCTCTACTTTGCACAATGTCTTGAAAAACTTTCTTCTGTTCCTCCGTAAGTGGAGCAAGTGATTTCTCATGAAATGGTTCTTTCTCCAGCGTCAATCGAAACGATCCCTCCTGGGAAAAGAAATTCCTCAGTGCAACAGGTATCGAATGAGCCGGTATGGGCGCCGGATAGGCCTTAAGTAGTTTCTCTACTATCTCTCTTCTTGCTGTATATCGATTTGGAATTTCGTCATAGAAAGCTGACAGTTCCTCTTTTGTAAGTGTTGAATAAAGGAAAAACTCTTCTCTTCTACGGCGACGAAAAAAATATCCTTCTCGAAGGAGTTCTTCATCCAGCATTTCAGGAGAATCCACAAACTGCTCTGCGCGAGAAACAAATGCCTCGGGGATAGGTTTCCCCGTTCGCTCGATGACATGCTGAACCTTTTTTCCGATCAATTTTGGAAGAGCCAAGCGCAGCATGGCGCTTCTTGGCGTCAGGTAATAGTCACTTAGCTCAATCAGGACCTCTGTCCTCTCCGGTGATATCCTGCCGATGGGCTCTTTAGATAGGATCGATTTCGTGTTTTCTCTTATGCTGGAGACTTGGTAGATGAGTGCCTCTTTTGGTTTATTCGCAACACCAAAAGGGACGCTCACCAATTCACCCTTCCTGAAGATGTGCTCGCTATGATATGTATACAAGCCGTCATATGCTGCAACACTGTCAAGCAAGAAGACATCATAGTAGTTCATTTCATTCCTTTGGTTTCCAGTGGTTTGAGCGGATCAAAGAAAGAATATCGCGATCGACGCGACAGCACTCTGCTGTGATGATCGCATCGAGTTTATTGACAGAATCCTCTAGGATGTCATTGATAATAAAATAGTCATACCGCTCGAGGTAGTGGATTTCTTCTAACGCGCTGTAATACCTTGTCTCCAAGCTTTCTTCGGTTTCGGAATTTCGATTGATCACGCGTTGGCGAAGCTCTTCTAGAGAAGGGGGTAGCACAAACACAAAGATCGCATCGGCATAGACACGTTTAACTTGCAGAGCTCCCTGATAGTCGATCTCCAAGATAATGTTTTTTCCTTCCTCTAGCGCTTTAAAGACCGGTTCTTTGGGCGTACCATACAGGTTGCCATAAATCTCTGCCCACTCCAAGAAGTTAGACTTTCTGATATTGTTCTCGAATTCTTCTCGGGTGAGAAAGACATAGCTCCCCTGCTCCACTTCTCCTTTTCTCGGTGTTCTTGAGGTGGCAGAAATACTCAGGAAAAGATCCTCCCTGCGTGTCAGGATTTCTTTGACGATACTCCCTTTTCCTGCCCCTGAGGGTCCACTGAGAATAAACAACTGTCCTTTTCTCTCAAACATGGCTACTCCAAATTCTGTACCTGCTCGCGGATTTGTTCTAGCAGGCTCTTCATTTCAATCACTTGGTGGCTGATCGGATATCCAGAAGATTTACTTCCGATGGTATTAATCTCTCTACCCAATTCCTGCGCCAGGAAGTCTAGTTTTCTTCCGATGCTTCCCCCTTCTGAAAGAATCGAGTCAAGTTGACGCAGATGGGAATCAATGCGTGTGAGTTCTTCTGCGATGTCTTTTCTCTCCGCGTAGATAGCGAGTTCTATTTCCAGTCGCTCTTCGCTGAGTAGATCCTCCCTTGAGAGCATGTCTTTGATTCTCAGCTCCATTGCGTCTTTATAGAGAGTGAGAATCTCTGGAGCCAATGCCTCAATCTCTTCCATTCGCTCTCTAAGCTGCTGTGATTTTGAGGCGATTTCTTCTCGAAGGTGGTTTCCTTCCACCTGTCTCATATCTTTTAAATTCTTCAGCGCTTCCTTCAGCGTTTCTAATAGAGGCTCTTCAAAGAGAGCAGGGTCGCTAATTTCTTCGAGCTCAAAGAGCTCCGGAATCGCTGCAAGTGACGATGGGTCCGGACGCGAGGCGATCTTTCCCTGAACATAGAGCTGCTCAAAGATCTCAAGATACTGCGTCAGCAGTCCTTCTTTGACAGACAGTTTCGTCTCCTGTTCCCCGCCTCTACGCAGATCGACGTAAATGTCGACTTTTCCGCGTTCAATCGAAGAGGAGATCGCAGAGCGCATCTTGTCTTCAAGTGCAAAGAGAAGTTTGGGCATGCGAAAATTGATGTCCAGATATCGGTTATTCAGACTGCGAAGCTCTATTTTCAATCGCAGATTTTCGCCTGCGTACATCCCTCTGCCATATCCTGTCATACTATAGACGTCGCCCAAGAGAAGCCTCCTTCGCTAAATAATATGCACCGGTGATTCCGGCGTCATCTCCAAGAAAACTGCGAATAAAGCGTACGTTGTCACGAAGCGCCGGCATCGTATGTGCAAGTGCTTTCTCATGGAGTTCTTCACAGATTTCATCGTAAAAGGATTCCATCACCCCTCCGCCAAATATAAAGAGCTCCGGCCGAAGAAGGGTATTGAGCGTTCCTACGGCATATCCTAGTGCTTCCACGCTTTTTGAGATGACCTTCCTAGCCAGAGGATCACCCTTTTGCCAAGCACGGTACAGATCGGTCGTATGAAACATCTCTCCGGGAATCAATGTGTCAAAGAGTATGGATTCCGTCCCTTTTTTCCTCTCTTTTTCTATCAACTGTAGCATCCCGCTCTTTGCAGCCACGGTCTCCAGACAACCAAACTGACCACATCCGCAGAGAAGTCCGTCTCTCTTATAGGGCATATGCCCAATCTCTGCAGCGCCGCCTTGACCGGTATAGAGTTGACCGTGAAAAATGAAACCGCCACCGACACCCGTGCCGACAAAGATGCCGACGACATGCTGCTCCGTGTATCCTCCTTGTTTCCACTCCCCCAGTACTGCCAGATCGACATCATTTCCCAACAAGACTGGGACGGGATACTTTTCCTCGATGAGCTCGGCAAGATCCATTTTCTCAAAGGGGATGTTGCTGCACATTTCTACGCGGCGGGCGTTTTGAATCACTCCGGGCATCAAGATGCCCATCGCGACGACATCTGGATCAAACAGCTGATCGATGACGCTTAGAAGAGTCTCAAACACCGGTTTGCGTCCTCGATGCGCCTTTGTTTTTACTTTATAGCGCTTCAGAACTTGGCCCTCTTCATCATACTGAGCGCCGAGCATTTTTGATCCCCCGACGTCTATCGCAATATACTTATTCATGATAATCCCTCAACGTCTCCAAAAGAGAGTGGTATTCATAGATATGGTGATCGGCAAGGCTCTGGATAGCCTCCCAGTTTCCCATATGGCCATTATAGACTGCCACTGCCCTCATGCCTGCGCGCTTAGCGCCTTCAACCCCTGCGTAGGTGTCTTCAAAGGCAAGACAGTCTTCTGCTCGTACGCCGATGCGCCGAGCGGCTTCTAAAAAGACATCAGGTTCTGGTTTGGCTGCTCCGACATAATCGCTGGTGGCGATGGCGCTGAAAATATGGGAGAGTCCCCTATGATTAAGCACCTTTGATACTAAGTCTTCTTGATTGCTGGTGGCCATGGCCATGGGATAGTCGACATCTTTTGCATATTGCAAAAATTTCTCGCTTCCTTCTTTCCATGAAAGATGAAAGTACTTCTCTCGCACCATGTCCGACCACTCCGAAATCATCGATTCGACGCTGTCTGTCAGAGAAAAGCGCTCTTGAAAATAACGAGCGCAATCCTGAAGCCCCATCCCCTCGATATCCTGCTGTAGGTTGTCTGGACAAGCGATACCGCGGGCTCGTAAAAATTCTACATCGACCTCTTGCCAGAGTTTTAATGAGTTGATAAGTGTCCCATCAAAGTCAAAGATCATCCCCTTAACGTTCTGAAACATGTGCGATCTCCTTCAGGCGAAAATTTAAAAAGTCACAGGCGACCAAGTGAAAAACCATCCCCTGGTGTTGACCCAATATCGCCTGATTCCAAGATTCTCTGTCGTGAAGATGTCCGTACACCACGTCTTGCACATCGTGCTCTTTCATCGTCTGGACAAATCCGTTATCAGGAGAGTACTTTGAAAGTGGCGGGTAGTGCATGGCAACCATCTTGCGCTTGATTCTCGGGTCCTCCTTTGCCAAAAGCAAAGAGCGCTCTAAGCGCATCACTTCGCGCCGATAGATTTTTTCATCTTCCGGGCGATATTCCTCTGTCGTGGGGAGCAGCCAGCCGCGCGTACCGCAGATAGCTAGATCGCCCACCGCATACATGTTGTTATACAAAAAATGGATGGTATCAAAGCGCCCTTGGATCTGCGAAAGCGACTGCCACCAATAATCGTGATTGCCCTTTACGAGAACTTTTCTTCCGGGAAGTGCGTCAATCCACTCCAGATCGACCAGAGATTCTTCCAAGCGCATCCCCCAGGAGATATCACCTGCTACGATGACGACATCCTCTGCCCCCACGCGGGAAAGCCAATCTTCCTTGATTTTTTGATGGTGTCGGATCCAAGCTTCGCCAAAAATCTCCATCGGTTTATCCAATGAGAATCCAAGGTGCAGATCCGCTATAGCAAAAATCTTTCTCATGAGGGATCCTCACCGAGATAGTCCGTGATCTGCTCGTGCAGTTCTTCTAAGGGCTCCGACGAAGACAAATCCAAGATCGCATCCATTCTCGACTGAAACTGAGCGGCCATTTCACTCTCTCCGATATCGCTCATCAGCTGAAGCTGAGAATTGATGCTGTGAACCGCCATAGCATTTTGCTTAAAGAGCTTCTGCGCACTCTTAATCTCTTCTTTTAATGCCTGCATCTCAAGATCCAGATCCCACACGCTGGCAGCTGCTTTTTGCAGGCGTTTTTGCACGGGTTCAGGTACCTGATCCTTAAATTTATAATTCAGTGAGTGCTCAATAATCGCCCAGAAATTCATCGCAAGTGTGCGGATCTGAATCTCTGCGAGGACTTCTCGGTATCCGGCCGCACAGTGTACAGGATATTTGATGATCAGATGGTAACTTCGATATCCGCTCTCTTTTTTATCTCGGATATAATCTTTCTCATATAAAATGGTAAAGTCTTTCCCGTCGCGCTCTCGAAGAAGCTCGACCACGCGGTAGATATCTCCTAGAAGTTGGCACATGATGCGAATTCCCGCAATGTCCTCCATTTTCTCAGAGATTTCATCGTAATCAAGCCCCAATAGGCGACTCTTAGCCAAAATGCTGGAGACTTTCTTCACTCTGCCGACGACAAATTCGATCGGAGAGTATTCCCCCAGATCATCATAGCCCTTTCGCAGGGTTTTAAATTTGATTTTCAGCTCTTCTACAGCTTGTTCATAGGGAATGAGAAATTTGTCCCATTCACGAATATCTTTCACGTCTATCCTTTCTGAAAACCTGATATCATGGCATCATATGAAGGGAAAGATAGCTTTCCCCATTGTCTGAAAGACGGACATATATGATAATTATAGTATAGAATGCACCCTAACGGAAAGAAGGTTTCCCCAGAAATGAAACAATATCGAAAGAAAAACCCCCTCTCCTATGCTCTCGGCGCATATCCTACGATGGAGCTTGTCCTCCACGCGCCTGAGCTTCTTCAAATTATTTATACCCATCCAAAGATTGATCTCCCGCTACTTGAAAAGCTTCGCGCTCACGCCAAGACGCTGGGTATAAAAATGCAAGAGACGTCAGCGATGGAGCGACTGAGCGGCAAAGGCAATATCTTCGTCGCCGCCTCCTTTGTGAAGCAGCCGCGTCCACTCGATGCGGACAAACCGCACTTGGTTCTTGTCAATCCTTCGAATGTAGGCAATCTTGGAACCATCCTGCGAAGTGCCCTCGGATGGGAGTATAGAGATATTGCGCTCATTGAGCCTGCTGCAGACCCTTTCCACCCGAACTGCGTACGTGCTTCGATGGGTTCCCTTTTTCAACAGCGCATTTGGCTCTACAAAGACTTTTCTTCCTATCAGGAGATGTACCCTCACCACACTTTGTGGAGTCTGATGACGCGCACGGAGCAGCGTCTAGAAGATATAGAGGATTTCGGAGACAAACACAGCTTTATTCTTGGAAATGAAAGTAGCGGCCTCCCTGAAGAATTCGCTGATATCACCGATCCTGTTACCATCGATACGAGCGATGCCATCGACTCACTCAACATCACGCTGGCGGCCGCCATAGCCATGCATCAAGCTTATTCAAAGAAAAGACCTATCCGAGGATAGGTCAGATCAATCTCTCTTTTAAGAACTCCGGTGGGGTGTCTTCGTGGTAGCTCCAGCACAGAAGCAGTTTAACCTCGTTGTTTCTGGCTAGTTTGTCTAGCACCATGAGGAAATTCTGAAGTTCTTCTTCCGGTAGGTCTGACAGATAGTTGATGCCGTCGATAAAAATATGCTCTATATCATAGTCGCAGCTGAGGAGTCCGCAGAGAAAACCGTAAAGCATCTCTATGCGGTGAATATTAAAGGTTTCCATATTGACAAACCGAATATTGCGATCCAATTCAAAAATATTGCGACTGTCATCATCAATGAAATAAATGGTTCCATGCGGATCTCTTGCGGCCTCATTGGCCATCTCGATCATCCTTTTGGTTTTTCCCGAACCCTTTCCTCCGGCTAAAATCTTTACCATGATCACTCCTTCTTACTCAATCTTTGATAGGACGCTGTTTCGCAATTGCCCGCAGGCACCTTGCACATCTCGTCCCATTTCTCTTCTTATTGTAGCACGAATACCCTTCGCTTCAAGGGATTTCTTGAAGGTCTCAAGACGAATATCACGCGCCGATCGCAGACTTCTCTCTTCGATGGGATTGAGCCCGATCAAATTGACATGCATCCCTTTTCCCTGCAAGAGCTGAATCAGCGCCTGCAAGTCTTCCTCTGTATCGTTGACCTCGTGAATCAGACTGACTTCAAGACTGACGCGGCGTCCCGTTTTTTCCTGATACCGCACAGCAGCCTCCACGACGTCTTTTGCGGGATAGGTTCTTGATATGGGCATCAGCACTCGTCTTACTTCCTCTCGTGCGCTGTGCAGACTGATCGCCAGCGTCAGCGGACGATTCCACTCAGCGAGCGCGTCCATCTCAGGAATCAAACCACAGGTGGACAACGTGATATTTCTCCAAGACACATTTTGTCCATCGGGATCGGTCAGGATCTCTAAAAATCCCTTTACTTCTTCTACGTTGTCTAGGGGCTCACCGCTTCCCATCAAAACGAGATGGGAGATCTTTTTTTCCGCTTTACGCTGCGTAAGATAAAACATCTGAAGGATTTCGCCGCGCGTGAGATTTCGTGTCTTTCCTCCGATCGTCGAAGCGCAGAACTTGCAGCCCATCGCACAGCCAACTTGAGTGGATAAGCACACACTCAACCCGTGTCTGTACGAAAGAAGGACGCCTTCGACAATCTGATGGTCGGATAGCTCAAAAAGGATCTTTTTCGTTTCATCTTCTTTTGAGGGGATCCATTGGAGGATACTGACTGACTCAATGGAATACTCCCTCGAGAGTTTTTCTCTCATTTTCGCAGGGAGATTGTCCATCTCATCATAGTTCCAAATCCCTCTACGATGAAACCAGTGAAAGAGCTGACGCGCACGAAATGGCGCCAACCCCTTCACTGGTTCGTTTTTCCAATCCTCTTTGTGCAAAGAGAATAGATTCATCAGTAACCCCGACTCAGATCCACTTCGGAAGGGATCTTTTCTCCCTCCATGAATGCTTTTAGATTTCGATACACATTTTCAAATCTTCTCTTGTCAATCTGCGAAGATGCCCAAGAAGTATGGGAGCTCACATAGACATTGTCCATCTCCCAGAGCGGACTTTCTGTCGGAAGCGGTTCCACTTCAAAGACATCAAGATGGACAGCGCGGAATTTTCCGGCCAACTCCTCTAGGGCACTTTCTTCGACGACAGATCCTCGAGAGATGTTGATAAAGACAGAACCGTCTTTCATCTTTTCTATCATCTCCCGACTGATGAGCTTGTGTGTTTCCTGGGTACCCGGCAAAACCACGACGACGATGTCGAACTGAGAGATATTCTCAGTAAGCTGTGAGAAAGGCAGGACGGCAGAGAACACATCATTGGCTTTTCCGCTTCGATTGACCCCGACGATATCGACGCCAAAGGGCGCCAAGCGTTTGGCGCCTTCTTTGGCAATATTTCCCGTACCGATGAATAAGGCACTTTTACCATTGACTTCATCGATACTCAGATCCTGTTTCCAGACTTTCTCTTCCTGCTGCCGGTAGACTTGACGGGTGTTCTTGTAACTTTCTAGGACTTTTGCCACAATCCACTCCCCAATCGGAAGGGAATAACCCTGAGGGTTATTGGCGATCTTGATGCCTCGCTCCACCGTCTCCTGAGGGATCTGGTTCAATCCTGTCGATGCGACGACGATCATTTTCAGATTCGGCATCTTCTCAATATCGAGCGACGAAAATGCGTTGAATGTGACGAGCACATCTGCTTGAAGGTCATCCTCGCTGAAAGGACCTGACTCCCTTCTATGCGTGATGGTATACCCTAACGCTTCTAAACGACGTCTTCGCTCTTCATCAAGTGAAAGTGTATAAAGAACTCTCATCACTCTTCTCGATAGGCTAAGAGATCGTCATACGTGAGAATGAGGGCGCGGGCGGCATATACTTCGTCAATCCTTCCGACCGGTGTTTTGGTCGGTGCCGCTTTAAGCACCTCAGGTGTCTCTTTCGCCTCTTTGGCGATAGAGATCATCGCGTCAGCAAAGGAGTCGAGTGTCTGCTTGCTCTCGGTCTCTGTCGGCTCGATCATAATCGCTTCTTTTATGATCAGTGGGAAATACACTGTCGGAGGATGGAAACCGTAGTCAAGAAGTCTCTTTGCTACGTCCAGGGTTGTCACGTCACCCGGGTCCTTCATTCCCTCTAGTACAAACTCATGCATGCAAATCAGCTCATGAGGAAGATTATAATCTTCTTTGAGAATATGCATCAGATAGTTTGCATTCAAGACAGCATTTTCACTTGCCTTAAGAAGTCCGTCGGGACCCATTGTGCGAATATACGCAAAAGCACGTACTAATACGCCGTAGTTCCCGTAGAAACTTCTTAACTTGCCGATGGTATCAGGGCAATCGCTCTTGAGGACAAATTTATCGCCCTCTTTGACGATGCGAGGAACAGGCAGGAACGGCTCAAGTATCTTCTTTACCGCCACCGGTCCAGCACCAGGTCCTCCTCCTCCATGAGGCGTACTAAATGTCTTGTGGACATTATAGTGCATCACGTCAAAGCCCATATCTCCAGGTCTTGCCTTGCCCATGATGGCGTTCATGTTGGCGCCGTCATAGTAGAGCAGTCCGCCGGCTTCGTGTACGAGATCAGCAATCTCTCGGACTTGACTGTCAAAGAGTCCTAACGTACTTGGATTGGTGAGCATCAGACCGGCCGTCTTATCGTCAAGATGCTTCTTCAACTCTTCCAAGTCCACCAGGCCATTTTCATCTGATTTGATCTCCACCAAGTCATAGCCGACCATCGCTGCAGTGGCAGGGTTGGTGCCGTGGGCTGAGTCCGGTGCGATCATTTTGGTACGCTGGTGATCACCGTTCTTCTCATGATAGCTCTTGATCATCATGATGCCCGCCAGCTCGCCATGTGCTCCGGCTGCAGGCTGCAAAGTCACAGCGTCCATTCCGGAAATCTCACAGAGGTCCTTTTGTAGCTCATACAGGAGCTCTAAACTGCCCTGTACGGTTTCTACCGGCTGCAGTGGATGGACTTGTGTGAGATGAGGCATACGGGCGATATCCTCATTGATCTTGGGGTTGTATTTCATCGTACAACTGCCCAGCGGATAGAAACCGCCGTCAATGTGGTAATTGCCCTGCGACATATTCGCGTAGTGGCGCATGATCTCATTTTCTGACACTTCAGGAAAATCAAGTTCTTCTCTGATAGGGCTTTTCAGCACATCCGGGCTCACTTCGGGAACATCGAGCTCCGGCAAGCTGTAGCCTCGTTTCCCTTCTCGGGAAATCTCAAATATCAACGTGGAATAATGCTTCATGCGCTCACCTCCTTGACGCAGGCGATATAGCGGTCCATTTCCTCTTTCGTGCGCTTCTCCGTTACAGCGACAAGGATCTCTCCTTCTCGACCGTAATCCGACAGATCCAATCCCCCGACAATATTGCATTCGAGCAGTTTGGCAAGAAGCTTTTTCACGTCCCCTTTGTACTTCAATGTGAATTCTTTGAAGAAAGGAGTCGAAAATACTTCTTCAAAAGCGCCGGTTTCTAATAGACCGTTGTAGAGGTAATGCGATTTGCTCAGGCTCTGAATGGCTACTTCCCTCATTCCCTCTTTCCCAAGGGTATTGAGATAGACTGAAGCCATGAGAGCGTTGAGCGACATATTGGTGCAGATATTACTTGTGGCTTTGTAGCGTCGAATGTGCTGCTCTCTCGCCTGCAAAGTCAACACGAAGGCGCGCTTGCCTTCTGTGTCTTTACTGACACCGACCAGTCTTCCAGGCATCTTTCTCATGTGTTTTTTGTTGACAGCCAAGAAGCCCAGATACGGTCCTCCAAAGTTCAGACCGTTGCCGAGCGCTTGTCCATCCCCAATCACGAGATCGATTTCCTGTTTTCCGGGCGGCTCAAGCAGTGCAAGTGAAATCGGATCGACACTCAAAATGGATAGCATCTTGTTGTCTTTGGCAAACGTTGCAAAGGAAGGGACGTCTTCCATCTCCCCAAAGAAGTTGGGGTTTTGCATGACCATGCCCGCCGTATGCTCGTCTGCTAATTCTTTGGCAGCTTCTAGATCTGTGTGTCCGTCTTTTAGTGGAACTTCGCGCACTTCGACATCCCGATAATGCAGATAGGTCTTGATGACCTGAATGGCGTCGGGATGCATGCCGGCACTGACAAGGACGTTATTGCTTTTTCTCTTGTCGGCCAAGGCGATCAGCAGAGCTTCTGCCGCAGCGCTCGCCCCTTCATACATGCTGGCGTTGGAGATATCCATACCGGTGAGACGACAGATCAGCGTCTGGTACTCAAAGATCGCCTGTAGCGTTCCCTGGGCAATCTCGGGCTGATATGGCGTGTAAGAAGTATAAAACTCACTTCTTGAAATGATATGGTCGATCAACAGAGGAACATAGTGATCATACACTCCCGCACCGAGAAAACTGACACGCGATGTAATAGGAATGTTCTTTTCACCGAGTTCCTGAGCACGTCGTAACAGGTCTAGTTCTGACATCGCCTCCGGAATCTTTAGCGGTTCCGTCAGCTTCAGATCTTTCGGGATATCGACAAAGAGATCATCGATACTCTCGACACCTATCTTTTCGAGCATCTTCTCTTTTTCGCCATCCCCCTTGGGAATATAGCGATGAATCATTATTCTTCTCCGAGAAAGTCGTTGTATTCACCTTCGTCCATTAGATTCTCGAGTTCTTCTTCGTCTTCGACACTGATTTGGATAATCCAGTTTTCCATGGCATCGGCATTGATCAGCTCCGGTGCATCTTCGAGTTCTTCATTGATCTCAAGGACTTCGCCGCTGATGGGTGCAAAGATATCCGACGCACTCTTGACGGACTCAACGACGCCAAATGCATCGCCGGCAGACAGTTCAGTACCGACATCGGGCAGTTCGACGTACACAATGTCTCCCAATTGATCCTGGGCATAGTCTGTCAATCCGACATATCCTTTGCCATCTTCTACGCGGACCCATTCATGTTCTTTTGTGAAATACAGTTTACTCATCACATCCTCCTCTATTATTTATTATTGAGATAGCGTCTGCTGACTATTTTAGCAGGTACTTTTTTTCCTCTGATGCCAACAAAGATTTCACGTCCTTCTGATCTGTCCTCAAGAGAGACGCGCGCATTGGCGATGGCTTTTCCTAACGTAGGTGACTGGTAACCCGTTGTGACGACACCGACTTCATTTCCGTCTTCATCGTAGACCGGATAGCCGGCTCTTGCGATGCCTCGTCCGGTTACCTCAAGGCCAATCAGATTGTATTTCAGTCCTTCTTCTCTCATTTTGGCGATTGCCTCAGAGCCGATGTAGGAGCCTTCTTTGGAGATAAAGAATCCAAGACCCGCAAAGAGCGGAGAAATCTCGTCGTCCATCTCATTTCCGTAAAGCGGCATGGAGGCTTCAAAGCGAAGAGTGTCGCGGCATCCCAGTCCTGCTGGAGAAATGTTCTCTCCGCCGGCTTCTATCAGAGCGTCCCAGACTTTTGCGATGTCCTCTGCAGGAGTATAGATTTCAAATCCGTCTTCTCCTGTATAGCCCGTACGTGAAATCAGCGCTTTTGTTCCTACAAGCGGGATGTCATCGACAAAACGGAAAGGCTTGATCTCATTGAGGTCAATTTCCACAAGCTTCTGTAAAATCTCCTGAGCCAGCGGACCTTGAATAGCAATCTGTCCAATCTCACTCGAATGATTATCGACGCTGACATCATATCCGTCGACGTGCTGTTTCAGCCAGTCAAAATCCTTGTCCGTGTTGGCGGCATTGACTATCAGAATATAGTAATCTTTGTTGACCTTATAGACCAACAGATCGTCAACAACCCCTCCCTGCGGGTTCAAAAAGAATCCGTAGATGATGGCGTTGTCCTCGAGCTTAGAGACGTTGTTACTGAAAACATAGTTGATGAACTCTTCCGCTTGAGGACCCTGTACATAAATTTCACCCATATGTGAGACATCAAATAGTCCTGCGCGGTTACGGACAGCTTGGTGCTCATCATTGAGTGAAGTATACTTGATGGGCATTTCCCAACCAGAATATTCAACGATTTGGGCATTTGCTTTTACATGCCGATCATAAAGTGGCGTTCTTTTTGTGCTCATCCTTTCCTCCTGTCTGCTTAATAGTGTTCATAGTGACTATACCCAAGAGCTGTCACTTTAAGAAGCGTATCATTTTTCTTGTCACAATTAATATGTAGGGTTACAATTGATGTGAGACATTAAGAATAGAAACGAGCGACGTTTTCCTATATCCTGTTTGTA
>LSQX01266922.1_pt1 | contig 20854 bp, 19 predicted proteins | sample 654561 | NCBI WGS metagenome assembly LSQX01 (sample SAMN04489861, study PRJNA283612) | anaerobic digester metagenome | isolation source: 4 biogas reactors fed with cattle manure at either 37C or 55C with and... | place: Denmark: Kongens Lyngby | collected 2014 | reverse complement strand
GCATAACAATCTCTTTTTTCTTCTTCCCATTACCAGGCATCTCAACCATCCTAACAAGATCAGGAATCAACCCCACAATCTCTTTCAATCCACAAACCCCCTTTACCAAAAATAGCATACCCAAATTTTTATTAACCATTCATTCTCTCAAAAAATTCCCTTCTCATAAGTAATATCCGCAGAGAAAGTTAAATCTAAGTAACTCTTTTAATAAATGTTTGTTTCCGAATATGAATGAAAATTAAATGAAAATTAAATGAATTTTAAATGAAAGTGTATGTTTGTATAAAAAATATGATATAATACACACTAAGACAAATTCATTTAATATTCATTTTCATTTTTTAACATTCCTGCATATAGTTATATTTTTAATAATAACTTTAGAAATTATGATTTTCTAAAGAGATTTTTTTTGAATTAATAACGATAGTAATATTTTTAACATACTGAACTTATATAGGATCATCACTCTTAAAAGGAAGAAGGTAGAACATCATGTTTATCGACATTCATACCCATTTACTTCCTACAATTGATGACAAAGTAAAAACAATCGAAGAAACATTATACGAATTAAATCGTTATAAACGATACGATATTACCCATGTAGTGTTTACACCACATCTAAACCATCCTGTTATAAAAACAGACATTACACAAATAAAAGATAGATACCAAGAAATAAAAGACATACTCGAAAAAAACACAGGAATACAGACATATCTAGCTTCAGAACTTTATCTAATCCTAAATTACAAAGAATTCATACCCTTTAATGACACCTTTGCTTTCGTAGAATTCGACAAAACAAACTTTCCATTTTATGCATTAGATGAAATATTCAATCTACAATTAGATGGATACGAGGTAGTACTATTTCACGCAGAAAAACATACTTGGTTACTAGAAAATAAAAGCACACTCATGCGATTAAGAGAAATGGGTGTATATTTTCATATGGACTTTGATGGATTAAACACAAAAGCAGGAAAATACTATCTAAATCGAAACATGGTCGATTTCCTTGCAACAGGAAACCACGGAAGACAAGGTAAAGAAGTAGACCTAAACCTATTTAAACAATACTCAAACATCACATCAAAAGCCTTAGACATATTACTATCCCCCAATCCAGAACAAATGTAGAGACGTGCTATACGCGCGTCTCCCGGTTTTAATCGCATTTATGAATTTTTTTTGTAGAGACGACCTACACGGGCGTCTCCCGGTTTTAAAACAGTTCCTGCGGGTAACCCAGCTACAATCTATTGGTCATGGCACTAGCCCTCATCAACCATTATTTCACTATTTCACAATAAAAAATATAATAACTTTTTGTTCAACAAAGTATTGAATTTTTCATTTTTCTGTGCTACAATATTTGCGAAATACTAAAATAGCCTTCTTTTGACATAATTGATAACAAAAATACTGAATAAAAACACTTTTAAATGTTGTTTGAACATATAAAAGGGGGACATGACTCGATATGAAAAAGTTAACAGTTCAACTTATCGATATTGCTTTAATAACTCTTATGAACATCTTTTTTCTACATTTACCCATACCAATTGCTATTATCTCGTCTCTAATAATATACCTTGGAATCTACTCCTTTAGAGTCTACGACACCCAAACAATGAAAAGCTACACAGAATCCTTAATAAAAACAACAGTAGGAACTCTCATCAGTTTCATACTCATTCTAATTCTTTACTTCTTTCTCAACAAATACTTCAATAGATACTTTTTCCTTTATAACCTACTATTTACAATAATCATTATACCTATTTTACATAAAATAGAATACAAAATATACGAAAAAAGCATGCCTGTAAAAAACTACCTTGTAATAGGAAGGAAAGAAGAAATAGGCCACATAATGCAAGAAATCTCAGATAAAACACTGCATAAAATCAGGTTTACCCAATATATAAACCCAAATCCAACAACCCTTGAAGAGATAATAAAACAAAACGGTCAAACCACTTCCCACATAATCCACGGCATAGTAATAACAGACCCACAACTAGAAAAAACAGTAAAACCACAAATACAAAACTACAAAGAAGAAGGCATGGATATAGAATATCTCCCAAATATGGCAGAAAAATACCTAAATCGCATACCAATAGAAGTAGCTCAAAAATTCAAAGAATACTACGAGGTTATTTTTAATAATGTAACTGAACATCCTTCAAAAAGATTCCTTGATATAATAATATCGTCTATCGCTTTAGCCATACTCTCTCCCGTTATATTGATCCTTTCTATTATAATACTCATAGAAGACGGCAAACCAGTAGTATATAAACAACAAAGAATAGGATTAAAAGAAGAAAAATTCACAATGCATAAATTCAGAAGTATGAAAAATAGAACCGATCAAAACGAAGTAAAATTTGCGACAGACGAACAAGACAGAATCCTCAAAATAGGTAAAATAATCAGACCAATAAGACTTGACGAGATACTACAATTCTATGATATATTAATAGGTAAAATGTCTTTTGTAGGCCCAAGGCCAGAACAAATCCAGTTAGTTGAAGAATACAACGAACTTATACCTTTCTATTGGGCAAGACACAAATTAAAACCTGGCCTAACAGGCTGGGCACAAATCATGTATAAATACTCAGCATCTTTAGAAGAAACAAAAATGAAGCTAAGCTATGACCTTTACTACATAAAAAACAGAGACATATTCCTTGATTTAAACATTATTATCAAAACTATAGAAGCAGTATTTTGGAGAAGAGGAGCGGTGTAGGTGGGAAAAGAGATAAAAGTATTGCAAATTATAACCAAAGCGGAATGGGCTGGGGCACAAAGAGTAGTGTATGAAATATGCAAGATGGCGAAACAATATAATAATATAAATATGGAAGTTGCTACTGGTGAAAATGGTATATTAGTTGATAAATTAGAAAAAGATTTAGGGATAAAAGTACATGTATTAAAAAAATTGGTTCATCCCATTAACCCATTTATCGATTATAAGGGATATAAAGAAATTAAAAGACTAATTAAAGAAAATAATTATGATGCAGTTCATTGCCATTCTACAAAAGCTGGGATCTTAGGTAGATTGGCTGCAAATAAACTAGGAGTAAAAAAAGTGATTTACACCGTTCATGGCTATTGGCCAATTCTACAGTATGAAGGAATAAAAAGAAAAATAGCTATTTTTTTAGAAAGATATCTTGCAAATAAAACTACGGATTTGGTGTTAATTTCAAAAAGTGATATAGAATTAAGTAAAAGGATGAAAATAGGAAATGAAAAAAAATATAGACTTATTTACAATAAAATAACTGTTGAAAAAGATAAAATAGGAAAGGGTGTGTTAAGGAAGGAGTTAGATGTAGACAACAATATAAAAATTATAGGAAATGTTTCGAGAGTTGATGACCCAAAAAATCCTTTTCTTTTCATTGATATAGCTAATGAATACTTAAAGAATAACAATAATGTCGTTTTTGTATGGGTTGGAGCTGGAAATTTAATACAACAAGCAAAAAATTATGCTGAAAAGCTGAATTTAAAGGAAAAAGTTAAATTCATAGGATTTCGACAAAACGGTATCGAATATATGAAGGATTTTGATTTACTTTTATTGACCTCAAGCTGGGAAGGTGTACCCATTACAATTTTAGAAGCAATTGAACTTAAAATACCAATACTGTCAACTGATGTTGGAGGAATAAAAGAAATCATTGGAAAGGATTCTGTTTTTGAAACACCAAAAAATATTTCTGAGTTAATTGATAAAAAACTAAATTCACATGAAATAATTGAATATAATTACGATAATTTTGTAGATTATATAAAATTGTATGGTATTGATTAGATTGAAAAATATCATGGGGGGAAATACAGATTTGGATCTTCAAAAAGCAGTAATTACTACTAAAAATATTTCTGAAATTAATAAAAAAGAATTAAGAAAAATAAGAATAATATCAATTTACGCTTTCTTATCGGGATTCGTTTATTTTGAACCATCTTTATCCGAATTTTTCTTTGTTTTAAGCTTTCCTTTTTTACTTTTATCCATTAAATATGATTTCAAAACAATCATTTTCTCAACTATTTTAATAATTTCCTTAATTGCTAGTTTTTTCAATGGGAATTTAATAGGATGGTTTGACCTAAGCTATTCAATTAGATATACGGTTATAGATTTTTATTTAATACTTCTATTCTTGATATTTGTTTCTGTTACTAAAAAAATAGTGGATAACTTTTTTTTGATAGAATCAATTATGAAGTGGTGGACTATAGCATCATTAATTAATATTTTTATGTGTTTTTTTGCAATTGTAACTGGGATTAAAAATTTTGGTGGAGCCGAAATAATTTCTTTTGGAATAAGATTTCGGGGATTTTTTAAAGATCCAAATGTTTTAGGCCCTTTTTTAACTATACCAGCAGCTTTTTGGTTTGAAAAGTATTTAAAAAATAAAAAAAGAAATATTTTATATTTAGCTATTTCTATCATTTTGATGGTGGGAGTTGTAATGACTTTTTCTAGGGCGGCATGGTTAAATATCTTTTTTACTATATTTATATTACTTTTATTACACATTAATAAGATAAATGTAAAAAATTATCTAAGAATTTTCAGTTTTATGTTTTTAGTTTTACTTTTATTACTTTTCTTAACTGAAACAAATATCGAAATTTTCGGATATCAACTAAGCGATGTTTTCAGGAGTAGATTGGGATTACAAAGCTATGATCAAGACAGATTTGAAGCTCAAAGAAGTTTTGCCAAAGGAATTGAAATTGCTCCTTTCTTGGGGGTAGGACCTGGTAATTATTCTCTTATTTCTAAAGGCTATGCCACTCACAGTCTGTATTTTAGAACGCTTGGTGAAAAAGGATTACTTGGTATGATAATTTTATTGATATTGCTTTTTGTCACTTTGAAAAATTTTTGGAGAATAAGAAAATCTTATGCTTTTTTATTCTGTGGGTTTGTTGGAACTCTAATAAATTCTTTTTTTATTGATTCCTGGCATTGGAGACATATTTGGGTTTTGTTTGTTTTGGGGTTCGTTTTTAATAGTAAAACATTGAATAAAAGATCGGATTTACCTGCTATTAGTGAAGAATAAATAAAGAATCTTATTTTTTTACTAAAATAATTTTTATGTCAAAACAATTACTTTAATTATGGGCATAAAAACATCTTCTGTTATTTTTTACTAATTCTAAGGAGAATTTTTCTCTATTCGATTACAAAACGAGCTATGCTTTAAGTGAATCTTTTAATTAACAAGAGCCTGATGATATCTAGGAGAAGTGAGCGTAATATAGATTGTGGAAATTTCCTCAATATTTGATTTTGGTGTTGGAGAAGGGCGTATGTTTTTATTTATTTAAAGTCTTTTAGATAAAATTAAAGTTATAATATATTTCACAAAATCCGTTTTTATAGTGGTTTTTTAACTAATATCGATTATTTTATAAATTAATCACGAAGTAGGGGTATATATTGAAAAAAATACTTTTTGTTAGTTATTTTGGTTTGCAAAAAAGTGCAGTTGCATCAACAAGAATGTATAATTTAATAGAGGAACTAAGTAAGAATAATTTAGTCGATGTTTTATTTCCAAATTTATTCGAGTTAGAGAAACATTTATATAATTACAGTTTTGTAAATAATGTCTATTTATACCCAGTTAAAAAAAGTTTAGTTATTCATCATTTTAGAAATAAGGCAAAAGAAACTCTTGAAAATGAAATTCGACAAAAAAACAATGGAATTACCGAATTAATAAAAGGGTTTATATTAAATAATTATATATACTATAATATCTCTTTTTCACAAGAAAATAAAAAATATTATAAAATTAGATACAAAAACAATATTATGAAAAGGATTGATTTACAAAATTATGATATTCTTATCACCTCAAGTGGCCCGTCTATAATGAATTATTTTGGATATAAAATAAAGAAAAGAAATCCTAATATTTTTTGGGTGGCTGATTATAGAGATCTTAATCAAAATAATCCATCTAAAAGTGATAAATTTAATTTTAGAGGGAAAAAAATGGATAAATTAGCCTTCAAATATGCAGACTTAATAACCACTGTTTCTTATGGTGCCAAAGAACAAAACATAGAAAATGCAAAAAAAATGGGTTTTGATATTAGAAACAAGAGTTATGTATTATACAATGGATTCTCCTTAGAAAATAATTCTTTAGAACTTTCAAGTAAAGAAGAATTAAAATCTCTTTTTGTTGACAAGGATAAAATTTATATTGTATATACTGGGACAATATACTCTCTCCAAAAAATTGAATATTTTTTAAAAGTCTTAGCTGATTCACAGCAACTAAAATTTATCTACGCTGGTAACAGCCATCAATTGATAGACGTTTACGTACAAAAATTTAATTTAGAAGATAAAGTCATAAATTTAGGATTTGTTAAAAAAGAAGAAGCTGAGTATTTGCAAAAAAAAGCTGATATTCTGTTATTACTAAAGTTAATCGACGGAAATAAAGATAAGGGTATAATGACGGGAAAGTTTTATGAATATCTTACCAAAAACAAAAAAATTATGGTCATTGGTGATCAAGACGAAGAGTTTAATGAAATTTGTAAAAACTTAAAAAATGTCGATATTTTACCCTACGATAAAGATATAATTGCAGAATATCTAAACAACCTAAAAAAAGAAGATTTGAAAGAGAATTATGATCCTAATATAGAAAGATTTTCATGGGAAACCTTGGCAAAAGAATTTGACGATTTCATTTCTCAAAAATTAAAAGAATGGAAGTCAACCACATGAAACTAATCAGTTTAATAGGAGCTCGTCCACAAATAATTAAAGAAGCAATTTTGAATCAAGAATTTGGAAAAAAAGGAATAGAAGAAATCTTGGTTCATTCTGGTCAACATTACGATTTTAATATGTCTGATATATTTTTTCAGTCTTTGAATGTCAAAACTCCTGATTATAATCTAGGGATAGGTTCAGGAACACATGGTGAAATGACAGGAAGAATAATGATTGAATTTGAAAAGATTGTCATGAAAGAAAACCCACAGGTTATATTAGTGTATGGAGACACAAATACAACGTTAGCTGGAGCATTAGTTGGAGCAAAGTTAAAAATACCTGTTGCACATGTTGAAGCAGGAATAAGGCAAGAACCAAAGGATATGCCTGAAGAGATAAATAGGGTGGTTACAGACCATGTAAGTACATTCTTATTTTGTCCTAGTCAATTAGCTATAAAAAATCTTGAGAAAGAAGGTATAACAAAAGGGGTATATTTTGTAGGAGATGTAATGTACGATTTATTCAAAATAATGGAACCAAATTTCGAGGATGAAGCATATATAGAATTTGGGTTATCAGAGAATGAATACATTGTATTAACACTACATAGAGACTTCAACGTAGATAATAAAGAAAAACTTGAAAAGATACTCAAAGCCTTGAAAGAAATATCTAAAATAAAACCGATATTCTTTCCAATACATCCCAGAACTAAAAAGAGAATAAAAGAATTTGGGTTTGAAAGTTATTTAGAAAACTTTGTTATGAGTGAACCTCTTGATTATCCTAAACTGATGGGGCTTGTAAAACGATCATACAAAGTAATAACAGATAGTGGAGGATTACAAAAAGAAGCATATTTTGCAGGAAAAAGAGCGATAGTTGTTATGCCAGATACAGGTTGGAGAGAATTAACAGATGCAGGCTGGAATATACTAAGCAGGCCAGATGAAATCAAAGATAAGATGAATTGTGTAATCAACGACACAATAGATTCAAAAGTAGAAAACATATACGGAGATGGAAATGCAGGGAAGAAGATAGTTTCTTATATACTCAATGACTTTAATTCATCTTTATACTTTTAAGGTTTTTAAGTTTGTTCACGCCAATGTAGTAAATAGCGGAACAAAAATAATTAAGATACAATTTTAAATCACGAGATAGAATCTATTTCAATTAACTTTTTCAAAAAACACCCTGATTACATCGAAAAAGGCGTTTTAAGCAGTATAGACATATTCAAAATAAAAGATTCTTTTAAAACGTTGTATTGAAAGAGTTATTTTTATTAACAAACTACAATTAAAAATGTTTTATCCTAACTACATTTGAAATTACACACATTAAAAACGTAAAAATAGGATATGAAGTGAGATCTTGCTTAAAACAGACCTTTATTTATTATCCATATCCTGATAGTGAAAAATTAGATGTTCTTCTAAGAAACTACAAGGACGGAAACAACGATTTAGAATTTAAAAATTTATTAGGCTATGGTTTACAGAAGGTGTACCTTGGGTTTTTAGAAACTGCCCTTGGTTATATGAAAGGGTAAGCATAATAATCTCAAAAGAATAATATCGATTTGTTACCACAAAATATTGGAGTGGTTTTATAGATATGTACAAATTACCTGTAGATATTAAGGAATTAAAAACTCGACAGCTTTTCCCTGACCTTGTGGTTAAGTTAGGTAACATGTTTCAAGACTATTTGGGATATAATTTTCCTGATAAGAAATCTCATATGAAAATGACTTTTAGAATCTATCAAAACTGGGAAAGCTTTCTAAAACAAAATTTAATAAATTTGAAATATATACAAAATTATAAAAATATAGTATAATATATTCAACCGTTCAAAAATTGAACATAACAAAAGGTGTTGAAAAAGATGCAAGATAACGAAGTACTTATTTTAGAAGAAATAGAAAAAAATCCTAATACAACTCAAAGAGACCTATCAGAAAAAACAGGGCTATCTTTAGGAATGGTGAACTTACTTCTAAAAAAGTTTGTCAAAAAAGGGTTTGTCAAATTAGAAAAACTTAATAGTAGAAGCTTTAGATACATATTAACCCCTGAAGGATTCAAAGAAAAAAGTAAAAAAACGATAGAATATATGAAAAGATATTACCAAAAAACGTTATTGATAAAACAAAATATAGAAAGAATAATACGAATTTATGGAAGAAATAGAACTTACATTCTATTTGGACAAGACAAAGAAATGAAAGAAATAATCGAGGGAATATTAAAAGAACTAAAAGTTGATTATATAACTCAAAACGATATAACAAAGATCGATGATTCTCAAATAATTCTTTACTGGGATATAGGCGATGAAGAAAAATTGAAAGAGTTTGATAGTCAGTTTTTGTTGGGGGATTATAACATTTAGTGGTAGAATTTTTATATTTTAGGCGGTTGATAAAAGAATGAGAGTATTATTTATAACAAATCTATTTCCTATTTCTCAAAATCCAACAAGCGGTGTTTTTATAACTAACAGGCTAAAAGCTTTAAAAAAATTAGAAGTTGATTTTGATGTATATGGTTTAAATTTTAAAGATAGTCCCACCATGAAACTAGTAAAAAAGGTTTTAGGGAAAAAAGGAATTAATGTTAATGAGGCTTTTTATGAAACAAACGGCATTAAATATAAATATGCTTTTGTTAACAGAAACATTTACGATGCGTTTTCTGACAAAATATTAAAAAGAAACAAAGCTTTTCTTTATTCAAAAAATGCTGCTAATCAAATATGTAATAAAAATCAAGAATTTGATATAATTCACGCTCATGGGATGTATAATCTACCTGCTGGTTTAGTGGCGAAGTTAGTATCTAAAAAATTAGAGATTCCGTATGTCGTTACATGTCATGGTAGCGATATTAATTTAGCAATGCCAGACAATAAAGAGTTGTATAATAATGTATTAGAACAAGCAAGTAAAGTAATATTTGTAAGTAATGCTTTGTTGAATAAGGCAAAATCTTTGGGTTATTCGGGTAATAATTCAATAGTAATTCCTAATGGAATAGAACCTGATTTATTCAAACCCTTAAACAAGGAAAAGATAAAAAGAGAGTTAGGACTAAACAAAAAAGTAATAGGATTTGTAGGTAATTTAGTACCTATAAAAAGAGCGGACAAATTCCTTGAGATATTTGAAAATATTGCTTTAAAGCAAGAAGTTGAATTTTTGGTAGTTGGAGATGGAGAGTTAAGAGAAAACGTTGAAAAAGAGTGCAAACATAAAAGTTTGAATGTAAAATTTGTTGGAAGAGTTTCTCAGGATAAGGTGTCGTATTATATGAATGCAATGGATGTTATGATACTACCAAGTAGAAATGAAGGGTTTGGAGCAGTAGTTATTGAGGCTCAAGCTTGTGGAGTTCCTGTAGTTGGAAGTAGTAATGGAGGGATACCAGAAGCCATTGGAGATGGTGGGATAACAGTAGAAGAAGGAGAAGATTTTGAAAAAAGGTTTGCAGAGGCAGTAGTTGAATTGCTTAAAAATCCTATTGAAAGAGATTATTTGAGAGAAAGAGCTTTGGGATTTTCATGGGAGAATATTGTGAAACAAGAAGTGGCAGTATATGAAGAGGTGTTGAAAAAATAAGAATTAAAGGAAGTGATTGAATGCCTGGGTTTTTAGGTGAGATAAGTAAAAACAAAACATATAAAAATTTTGGTATCTCTGATAGAAGCGATTTGATTAATGGAGTAATCGACAGCAATAACTTTTATTTAGAAAGAAGAACAATTAAGAAATTTGAAAAAGATAAGGTATTTACTGAAGATGATGAGTATATAATAATAACAGAAGGAGTTATCTTAAATTCTTTAAAGCTCATCGAAAAGTATAAGGCGTCGAATTTTAAGAATGCAATAATAAATATGTACAGAAAAAATGGGGAGACTTTTTTTGAAGAATTTAGAGGAAGTTTTTCTGGGCTTTTTTATGATAAGAAAAAAGATAAATGGATTATATATACAAACCATATTGGTGATAAACAAATATTTTATTATAAAATGAGGGATAGGGTAATATTTGGTTCTGAAATAAATTACTTGGTAAGTTATATGAAAAACAACAAAATAAGCTATACTTTTGATGAAATAGGTGCATATTTTATATTGACTTATGGTTACATGTTAGAAGATTATACATTATTCAAAGAAATCAAAAAATTAAATGCAGGAAAATACATAAAAATAGATAATAACAAATTTGAAGTAAAAACCTATTATGAGATAGATAATACACCTAATCATGATCAAACAGAAGACGAAATTATAGAAAATATAGATAGATTATTTAGGAATGCAATAGAGTTGGAGTTTGAGAAAGACAAAGAATATAATTATAAGCATGTGGTTACCTTGAGTGGTGGATTAGATTCTAGAATGACCTCATGGGTAGCTCATGATATGGGTTACAAAGATCAATTAAATGTAACTTTTTCACAAACAGATTATTTAGATGAAAAGATTGCAAAAGAAATTGCAAGAGATTTAAAACATGAATGGTTATTTAAAGCTTTGGATAATGGGCGCTATTTAATGAATTTGAATGAAATGATTAAAATAAACTTTGGTAATTGCCTGTATTCTGGAAATGCACATGTTAATAATTTTATTCAAACTTTTAATTTTAATAGGTATGGTTTGTATCATACAGGACAATGTGGAGAAATAATGAAAGGACATTGCTCAAATAGAAATGAAAATTTAGAATATGGTGGCGGATATTCAAAGTTTTTGATTGATAAGGTTGATTTTCATACCTTGAAAGGTTATAAAAATGAGGGGGTATTTAAACTAAAAAATGGACAATTCAATGGTACATTACAAGGCAGTTTACCTGTACAAAATTTTACCGAAGTTGTTTCTCCCTATGTAGATCCTGATTTAATAAACTATTTATTGAAAATCCCAAATAATTATCAGATAAATGAATTACAGATTAAATGGATTCTGAAAAAGTACCCTGATGCAGCTGAATACAAATGGGAGGCAATAAACGGAAAAATTAACGACAAAACTATTACTATCATGGGGCATACTACTACATTAAAAGCTCTACCAAAAAAGGTTATTAATAAAATCTTTCATAAAAGAGCTATGAATACTAAAATGCATATGAATCCAATGGATTATTGGTATAGAACGAATGATAATCTAAAGAATTTCATAGATAGTACCTTTAAAGAAAATATTTCTCTTTTAGAAAATAATGAATTAAAAAAAGATTGCCAAAAGTTATTTACGGAAGGAAATACTATTGAAAAAACTCAAGTTTTAACATTATTAGCAGCTTATAAATATTATTTTGGAGAAAACAATGCTGAAACTTAAAGAAAACAAAGATTTATCATTTTTGATTAGGAACGTTTTTTATATTTTCTACAGAAAAGTTTTTCCAAAGTTTGTATAGTAAAGTAATGAAATCAAATATACCAGCCAATGATTAAAGTAGCCACTACTATTTTAAATTGCATTGTTATTCTTTATAAAAATCATTTTTTTGTTTAGTGTTACTATTTATAATACTTTTAGGAGTTGATAAAATGCCAAAAATATCGGTTATAATACCTGCATATAATGTAGAAAAACATATAGAAAAAACTTTGAAAAGTCTAATAAATCAGACTTTTTATGATTTTGAAGCAATAATTATCAACGATGGTTCTACTGACAATACGGAAAAGATTATCAAGGATGTCCTACAAGATACTAATTTTCAATGGAAACTAATAAATCAAGAGAATCAAGGTGTAAGCGCTGCAAGAAACAGAGGAATAATAGAATCAAAAGGAGAATATATATGCTTTTTAGATGCAGATGATTATTATCATCAAGATTTAATTAGAGAAATTGGCAATCTATTAAATAATGCCGTTGTACCAGCGGACATAATATATTGGGGATGGGACAAAGTAGATGAAAACAAAAGATTAATAGATAACTACGAAAAAAAATATAAATACATTATAAAGAGTGATTCATTTTTAATAGAATATATGACTGGTAATATTTGGATTTGGACAGGGAGTGCAGCATACAGAAAAAAATTTCTGATTGAAAACCATATCTTTTTTCCTGAAAAAATAGCGATCGCAGAAGATATTGTTTTTATATTTACTGCCCTGTTAAAAGCGAAAACAATTAAATGTATTCCAAAAAGCTTAAGTTTTTATTGTATTCACGCAGATTCAATTTCCCAAAAATATACCTTTAAGAGTATTCATACCATAAAAGCAATGTATTTATTGGAACAATTATTAGAAGATGGTATCCAGGAAAAAGAAATATTTTTGAGTAAATTTAAACCACAGTTTTATTGGGATATGATTAATGGTTTGCTTTTGTTTGATAAGAATGATTATGAAACAAAGAAAAAGATAATTAGATTAATAAAGAATGAATCTGTAAGAAAAGTATTAAAAAAACAAAAATATGAAAAGACTAAATCTAAAATAAGAAAATTTCTTATAATTTACTTTCCAAAATTCTATATAGATTTTATAATGAAGCTAAGAAACAGAGGATAGAATGTCAAAAGAAAAAAATTCATAAAATCTTTTTTCCAATTTGCAACAGGTCAATGGATAGCTGTACTTATTTCATTTATAACAACTCTTGTAACAATTTGGTATATAATCTTCTAGGAGTTTAGCAAAACTTCACGGAGAAGATCAAGAATTTTGGATGAAAGTGTTTTTTCATGCAATGCTAGTTAATAGCTTGACTGAAACATTAGTGTATTACGTTAAAAGGAAAAATTCAGCTACTCATTCTTTTTCTTTAAAAGTTTTTAATCATGTTGGAGCTATGAAAAGAGTATTTAACTATTTTGAAAAGCAAAAAGCAGATAATGAAATTTTATTTTTATTAAAATCCAAAGAAATTCCCAAAGGATATATTGACTGTTTTATAAGTTTATCGAGAGGTGGTTATAAAGACTTTATACTAAGATCTGTCAAAAATAAAAAAATTAAAGAACAATTGTTAGTATATAAACCAGAAAGCTTAAAAGAAAAAATAAAATTAAAAGTTTTACTTTATTTTCCACGACTTTTTTAATTTTATTATAATAAAATTAAAAATTAACAATTACCTCAAAATACTATTAAGCAGCCAAGAATAAGTATAAGGGAGATGCCTTTATGACTTCTAAGAACAAAAAAGTAGACATTTTAACTTTACCGGGATATTTCAACTACGGCAATAGACTTCAAAACTACGCTTTGCAGGAGGTAATAAACAATTTTAGCGAAGAAGTGGAAACTTTGATATTACCGAAAGCTTCTGTACAATCATCTGGAACATTTAATAAGATTAAAAAGGTTTTTTCATATCCTTTATCCAAAACAGCGAAAGTCGCTACTAGTATAATTAATAACAAAATTCTAGTTATTAAGTATAAAGATATTTTAGATCAAAGAGAAAATAAATTTAAACAATTTTCTCAAAAGTATATTAATGAAAAACATATAAACAGCTTTGATGAATTAAAGCAAATTGCTAAAGATACAAATTACTTTGTTGTTGGAAGTGATCAAGTTTGGAATCCTAATTATATAAAGCATCAAGAACAATATTATTTTTTACAATTTGTTGAAGAAGAAAAAAGAATAGCTTACGCTCCAAGTTTTGGAATATCGGTATTAATGTAATAATTATATTTTTAAAAATTGGGAAAGTAATGTTTAAATACAAAACCTAATTTAGAACGGAGAAAAAGATATGGCAACTTCAATAAAAAGAAATTATGCATATAATGTTTCTTATCAAATATTTTCTTTGATTGCACCTTTAATAACAGCTCCTTATATTGCTAGAGTTTTAGGGCCTGAAAATATTGGAATACTCACTTTTGCTGCTACTGTTATAAGTTATTTTAATATGTTTGGAAGTCTAAATGTCAACCTTTTTGGTTCTAGAGAATTAGCATATTTTAAAGATGATATAGATAAAAAGAGTGAAATTTTTTGGAATATACTATTTCTGAAAATTTTTAACCTAATATTGACGTTAGTTGTTTTATATGGTTGGTTATATTTTTCAAATTTAGATTATAAATATTTGTTTTATATTGAGTCATTACTAATTATCTCAAATATCATAGATTTTACTTGGGTTTTTCAAGCTCATGAAAATTTTAAATATATTACAATTAGAAATTTTATAAATAAAATTGCTTCAATAATTCTTATATTTTCATTTGTAAAAAATTCAGAAGATTTATGGAAATATGCTTTAATAAATGTAGGAACTACTTTAGTTTTAAATATTTCACTGATACCTTATTTGAAAAATTATATCAAAATAAAAAAGCCTCACATAAAAGAGTCTTTTAAATTATTTCCTGGAATAGTAAAAGTATTTTTACCAACAATATCAATTTCAATATATTCGATGTTAGACAAATTGATGTTAGGTATATTAAGCACTTCTACAGAACTTGGTTATTATGAATATTCACAAAAAATAATGAATATGTCTTTAGTTTTAATAACTAGTATTACTCCTATAATGATGGTTAGAATGTCTAATAGTTTCAAAAGTGAAAGCATGGAAGAGGTTAAAAACTATTTTTTTAAATCTTTTAAATTTGCTACATTTTTATCTTTTTTTATTTTTTCTATTATTTTCTCAATATCAACATCTTTCATACCATGGTTTTTTGGTGAAAATTTTTCTGCTGCTGGTCTATTAACAAGAATTATATCTCCTATAATAATTACTGCTTCTTTGGGAACCACTGCAGGACATCAATTTTTGTTGTCAATAGGAAAAGAAAATCTTCTAACTTTAGGAGTTTTAGTTGGAGCGGCTGTTAATCCAATTTTAAATTTTGTATTGATACCAAGATATAATGCTTTAGGAGCAGCTGTTTCTTCTGTTGTTGCAGAAATATCCGTAACAATTGCCTTATATTTGTTTGTTTCGAGATTCGTCGATATAAAATCTCTTTTTAAAAAGAATTGGTTTTATTTTCTTTTTTCTTTTTTGTCAATATTATGCGCATTAGGTATTGAGAAAGCTATTACTAATAATGTTATTACTTTTATTTTACAGGGTCTAACTGTCAGTATAATATATATTTTGTTGGCTTATATTTTTGACGGTGAAATAAGGAACGTTTTGAAAAATTATTTAAATAGATTTTTTCATATTTTCAATAAAAAATAATTTATGGCATTATTTAAAGAAGCTTTTTCTTGAATTAATACAACAATTTCATTGGTTTTTATAAAAATATTTTTTTATCAATAATTAGTTTTAAAACGGTGTGAGAAATAAATACTGTTTATTGTGAATTTGACAGTTTATAGGTTAAATTGATGGAACCTCAATGGTATAAAGTGGATTTGATGGCAAAAAATTAGAGTTAGAAGAGAGATTTGGGATAAAAGAAGGTTTAAAGATAACAGAGGAAGAAGAACCAGAAAAGAAGAATTAAAGGATAAAAATGGTAATGGATAAGTTTTTAAAAAGTACAACATGGCTAATTTTTTTAAAACATTGATAAAAAGATAAGGTTTGATGCACAAGAGCTATTGAAAGTAATGGAAATGAACCAATTTATTCCTTTATTCTCAAAATCGAACAAGAATAATTTTATAACCAAAAGGTTAAAGGTGTTAAAGGGATTTAACAGAGGTCCCGATTTTTTGGAGCGATTTCATAATATAATTTATTTGCTAAAGCTTTTAGGAGATTATTGATTCAACGAGGCTGGAAAAATAAAAAAATTATTATGAAATCAAAGGGAGAAAATATAATTATTTAAGTTTTGATAGAAGATTGTAAGATATCTTTTCTGAATGCGCTTTAAAAAAGAATTATAATTTAATGTATGAAAAAGAACTTTCTGATAAGAACTATACTATATAACTTTAAATACAAAAAAGAAGAAAGTTAAACATAGTAGGTATATACTCAGGAAAATATGGTAAAATAAAAAGGTAAAAAATATAAAAAGTTTATTGGAGGCTGACAAATGAAAACCGCCCTCATAACCGGTGTCACGGGACAAGATGGAAGTTATTTAGCAGAATATTTGCTATCAAAAAGATATATGGTTCATGGAATAATAAGAAGATCTTCATCATTCAATACAAGAAGAATAGATCACATATACCAAGATCCTCATGAAGAAGATAGAAGATTTATTTTACATTACGGAGACTCTACTGATTCAACTAATCTAATAAGTATAATGAAAGAAATAGAACCAGATGAAGTATATAACTTAGCAGCACAAAGTCATGTAAAAGTTTCTTTTGAAACTCCTGAATATACCGCAGAAACAGTTGCTTTAGGAACACTTAAAATACTTGAAGCAATAAGACTATTGGGATTAGAAAAAAAGACAAAATTTTATCAAGCAAGTACCTCTGAATTATATGGAAAAGTTCAAGAGATACCCCAAACAGAAAAAACGCCATTTTATCCAAGAAGCCCATATGCAGCAGCTAAGTTATACGCTTATTGGATAACAATTAACTACCGAGAGGCATATAATATACATGCTTCAAATGGAATACTGTTCAATCACGAATCACCAAGAAGAGGAGAAACATTCGTCACAAGAAAGATAACAAGAGCAGCAACTAGAATTTTAGTGGGAAAACAAAAGAAATTATACTTAGGAAACTTATCAGCAAAAAGAGACTGGGGATACGCTCCAGATTACATAGAGGCCATGTGGTTAATACTCCAACAAGAAGAGCCAGATGACTATGTGATAGCAACAGGAAAAACACACAGTGTAAGAGAATTCTGTGAAGAATCATTTAAAAATTTGGGAATCAATTTAAAATGGCAGGGTGTTGGAGAAAACGAAAAGGGAATAATTGACAGTTTAGATAAAGATAAAGTTGAAGAATTGCTTGGCGATATTGAAACACCGCTTAAAATTGGTGATGTTGTTGTAGAAGTTGACCCATCATACTTTAGGCCAACTGAAGTAGAATTATTAGTAGGAGATCCAACAAAAGCAAAAGAAAAACTAAATTGGGAACCTAAGGTAAAATTCAAAGAACTAGTTAAAATAATGATAGAAAATGATTTAGCTCTTGCTCTAAAAGAAAATCAAAGAAACGAAAGTATAAAAGAATAGAAGTTATGAAAGGAGTATTTCTGATGAACAAAGACAGTAAAATATATGTAGCAGGACATAGAGGGTTAGTAGGTTCGGCTATAATGAGAAAGTTGCAACAAGAAGGCTATACAAACATAATAACTAGAACACACAAAGAATTAGACTTAACAAACCAAGCTCAAACCCAAGAATTCTTTAAGAAAGAAAAACCAGAATATGTATTTTTAGCAGCAGCAAAGGTTGGAGGAATACACGCTAATAATACATACCCTGCAGATTTCGCGTACATAAATATAATGATAGAATCCAATGTAATAAAAGCATCATTCGATTATGGTGTAAAAAAATTACTCTTTCTTGGAAGTTCATGCATATATCCAAAATTATGTCCACAACCAATCAAAGAAGAGTATTTAATAACAGGACCATTAGAAAAAACAAACGAAGCTTATGCAATAGCAAAGATAGCAGGATTAAAAATGTGTCAATACTTCAACAGACAATATGGGACGAATTTCATAAGTGTTGCACCTACGAATCTTTATGGCCCAAACGATAACTTTGATTTAGAAACATCTCATGTACTACCAGCATTAATCAGAAAATTTCACGAGGCAAAAATTAATAACAATCCCTACGTTGAAGTATGGGGAACGGGAACACAAAGAAGAGAGTTTTTACATGTTGATGATTTAGCAGATGCGGTACTCTACCTAATGAATAACTACGATGAAAACGAACCAATAAACATAGGAACTGGAGAAGACGTATCCATAAAAGAATTAGCTGAGCTGATAAAAGAGATATTAGGATACGAAGGAGAAATAAGATTTGATACAACAAAACCAGATGGTACTCCACGAAAATTATTAGATGTATCACGATTACACTCAACAGGTTGGAAACATAGAATAACCCTAAAAGAAGGAATTAAGCAAACTTACGAGTGGTATAAAACTAGAAAGGAGAAATAACATGGAATATAAATACAAATTAAGCGACGACACTTGGGGAAAAGAAGAAATAATTGCTATATTAGAAGTGATAACTTCAAATCAATTTACTATGGGAGAAAAGGTACGACTATTTGAAAAAGCTTTTGCTGAATATTTTGGTTCTAAATATGCTATTATGGTTAATTCTGGTTCTTCTGCCAATCTTGTTCTTATTTCAGCGTTGCTTTATTCTGGTAAATTAAATAAAGGAGATGAAATAATAGTACCTGCCGTTTCTTGGAGCACCACGTACTTTCCTCTTATACAGAATAGTTTAAAAATTAAATTTGTGGATATTGATAGGGAAACTCTTAATATAGATATTTCAAAATTAGAAAAAGCTATTTCAAAAAATACTAAAGCTATTTTTGCTGTTAATTTGTTAGGAAATCCAAATAATTTTGAACTTTTGTTTGATATTTGTCAAAAATACAACCTCTTATTAATTGAAGATAATTGTGAAGCCTTAGGGGCAAAATATAACAATAAATATACAGGAACATTTGGAATAGGAGGAACTTTTTCATTTTTTTATTCTCATCATATTTGTACGATGGAGGGTGGAATGGTAGCAACAGATGATAAAGGACTTTATGAGTATATGCTATCGCTAAGAGCTCATGGATGGACGAGAAATTTACCCAAAGACAGTGAGATCTATCGAAAAAATTCCGATGAATTTTATGAATTATTTAATTTCATACTGCCCGGATATAATTTGCGACCATTAGAAATTGAAGCTGCAATAGGAATCGAACAACTAAAAAAAGTTGATAAAATCATAGAAAACAGAAGGAAAAATGCTGAATATTTTAAGGAAAGATTAGATAATATGCGAATTTATGATACTCAGAAAGAAATTGGAGAAAGTTCTTGGTTTGGTTTTCCTATAATTCTAAAAGAAAAATATCAAGGGAAAAGGGATTTAGTTGTTAATTTCCTTAAGGAAAAGGGGATAGAAGTTAGGCCGATAGTGGCAGGTAATTTCCTTAGAAATCCAGTAATTAAATATTTAGATTATGAGATATCTGGAGATGTGAAGAATTCTGACTATATTCATGACAATGGTTTTTTTGTAGGGAACCATTCAATTGTTGATTATGATGGAATAAGTTATTTAATGGATAATTTAGAGGAAATTTCTAAAAAAATAGATAATTTCAAATAGGAGTAATCATTGCATGAAATTAAACAAAATACTAAAAAAGCTTGACCCTCTATTAAGGGGAATAAAGAAATCCTATTTTTCCACTATTCTAATTAGAGGTGATTTCATTAATCACAATAAAAAGTGTCAATTAATCCAAATGCTAATACTAATTTATAGATAGTATCATGCATCAAATTTTAGGAGAAACAAATAAATTTTCTTTTCTGATATTACGAGCCAAGAAAGACGAAGAAATAAGATAAAAGTTAGAAAAGTTACGTTCAACTTGAACAGAGTTTTTAAAGTCTAAAAGAGATAGTATTAGTTATTTCAGGTGATCGAATAAAGTTGAGGAGAGCAAAAAAAACACGAGGAGGATTATTTTGATTATTACAAATATAATTGGTGGTTTGGGAAATCAAATGTTTCAATATGCTTTTCATTTATATTTAAAAAATAATATAAAAAATGAAGATAAATTTTTTTTGGATATAAATCAATTTGAAAATTATGGACTTCATAACGGATATGAACTAGAAAGAATTTTTAGTATTAATGAAAAATATATATCCAAATCATTACATAATAAAATACGAAATAACATTTTACAAAAAGTAATGATAAAATTATCTATTTCAAAAATAAATATATTTATAGAAGATATTTATAGTTTAATTAATTTGAATAATTTGAATTGCAAAAAGGAAGAAAATTATAATTATTTTATTGGTTATTGGCAAAATTATAACTATATTAAAAATAATGCAGAAAAAATTAAA
>LSQX01000862.1_pt2 | contig 20854 bp, 18 predicted proteins | sample 654561 | NCBI WGS metagenome assembly LSQX01 (sample SAMN04489861, study PRJNA283612) | anaerobic digester metagenome | isolation source: 4 biogas reactors fed with cattle manure at either 37C or 55C with and... | place: Denmark: Kongens Lyngby | collected 2014 | reverse complement strand
TACTATGATTGCGCGCGTCACCCCTCCCAAAAACTTGAATGCATCAATGACAGAATGAGCAAAACAGACTGCTGTCTGCCGCGGTACCGCTTGAACCCATAACAATTTGCTAAACGATAGCGTCGATACAAAAAGGGGCACCTTCACTGCTGTTTTGGTTAGTGGGTCGATGTATTGTACTAGATCACCTGCAAAGTCTAATTCCATCGAATGCCCTGGCTTATTCTTAATCTTCGCACTATATTTGGTGACATTACACCACTTCTTGTACCGTTCAAAGAATTGGCTACGGCTGTAAGGTCTCAGCCCTTCCTTTTTGGCCTGCTCCTCATACTCCTCGTGTAAAAGATTAACCGTAACATGGGCATTTGACAGCTCATCATACATCCATTCAAAATTGATTGGAAAGTATTCTGGCTTCACTTTTGTTGACTTGCGTAGCATACCCCTGAGTTGAGTTTCATCCAACTCCTTCCATTGGCTCGGGAGAATCCCTTTCCCTTCACTTTTAGAAATGACTCTTCGTACCGTAGCTCGGTCGCGACCGACTCGCTCACTAATCTGTGAGATGTTAATACCCGAACAGTATAGTTCGAGAATCTTCTTGTAAGATGCCATCTATTCTTACCTCCATAGTTAGAATTGTCCTTCAAAGAAGAACATTTCTTCCCATGATACCAGAATTAGTGGCGAATAATTTTAGGATTTATGTGGTGATTTATTTCAGGATTTAGGTGGGCGCAAGGCCCGGATTTTCCATATTTATAAGCATTTACTTCTAACATTGGAAATTATCCTATCATAGATAGGTTTTCATTTCTATCAATAAGATTTAAAGTCAAAAGTTGGCAAGTTAAGTGACCAACTTTAGCTTGACAGCTACCAAAGGCCCCCCTAAGATTAATATGTTAAGTATGAACACTTTTGCACCGTTATAACACCTAGGAGGCGGTATTATGAAAAAGAGACTGTTAGTTGTTCTGTTGGTATTAGTAGTCTCACTAGCATCACTATTTGCTGCTAATCAGCGACTTGGAATTGGGGCAGGGTTGGCGCTACGCGCCCCCTTTGGAATAGGAGCTGTCGGGGAATACGACTTTGGTCCAGCTCGGGTTAACCTCACCTTGGGTTACGCTTTTAATGCTTTTCACCTTGGGGTAGGGGGAGATTATATCCTCCCGGGCATTTTCCAAAACAAAGATTTGAACTTTGGCTTACAGGCAAGCGCCGGAGGCAGAATAGACTTAGGATTTGCTAAGGGGACTACCTTAATTAATGTTGGAATCCCCATAACCTTTGCCTACTATTTTGACAGTGTCCCCATCAAAATCTACGGTAGCGGGATACCTGGAGTCATGATTGTAATCTCTTCCGGTCCTTGGGGATCCACCAGTTTTGCAAACTTCGGTGCCCAAGTTGAACTGGGAGCAATGTGGCTATTCTAGCTTAGTAGCCAGCTGTCCACAGGCACCGTCTATCTCACGTCCCCTAGAGTATCTTACTGTATAGGGGACTTTTTGTTTGTCGAGCTCTTGGGTGAAAGAAGTTATCTCTTGCGTTGAAGGGGTTCGCCAAGGGAGCTCGGCAGCTTCGTTATAGGGGATTAGATTAACCATTGCATCAAGATCGCGGATAAATTCAGAGAGCTCTTTGGCATTCTCTGTTGTAGTGTTGTAGCCACTTAAGAGGACATACTCTAAAGTAATGCGCTTCTTATAGGTGGCTTGGTAGTCGATTAAGACCCGCTTTAACTCATTGAGGGGGAAGGAGCGGTTGATGGGCATCACTTCGTTACGTTGCTCATCGTTGGCGGCTACCAGAGAGACAGCCAGCCTCACCGGGAGGTTGAGTTTGGTGAGCCTCTCAATCGCCGGTGCAATCCCACAGGTACTGACGGTGATCCGCCTTAAGCCAATATTGAACCCCTCTTCCTGGTGGAAATAGGTTATAGCTGAGACCACCTCATCCAAGTTGGCCAAAGGCTCCCCGATCCCCATAAAGACTAGGTGGGTAATGTTGTCACTCACCTTTAGCAAGTGGACATACTGCTCAATTATCTCGAAGGCTTTCAAGTTGCGTCGTAAGCCCATCGTTGCTGTTCGACAGAAAGCACACCCCATGGCACACCCCACCTGACTCGACAAACAGGCAGTTTGGCGTCCTTCTTTATCGACCAGGAGGACACACTCAATGGGAGAGCCGTCATGGAGTTGGATTAAAAGCTTTACCGCTCCGGTCGAGTCGGTCTGCTCCTCTAAAACTCTGCTGCTGATGGGGGAGATCTCTTTAAGCTCTTCCCTAAGGGCTTTGGAGAGGTTGGTCATCTCCTCAAAGGAGGTGACCCCCTTAATTAACCACTCAAAGATTTGCTGCCCTTGGTACTTCTTATCGAGGGAGAGGGTTGAGGCAATTTCAGCTGGACTCAGGCCATAGAGACTCTTTGTTGTCATCACCCCATTCTAGAGAAACATCGCAATAATAGCTAGCAGGACACCACTTATCCCTTCACCACCTAAGAGACCGCTGGCTATTAGGGCAGTGCGCTCTTTGACCAGCTCCTTGTGATCCTTTTTACTAAAGGCGTTGAAGATGATAAAAAGGATGGCACCTAAGCCCATGATGAGGGAGATATTAATCGGGAGGTAGATTCCCAGACCTAAGGTAGCTGCCGGGATATTGCCAAAGTAGAGGGCGAGGGCAATCACGATGCCCGCTATAAAGGCCACAGGGTGGCCTAAGCCCCCCACCATCGCCGTTACAGCCCTTGCCTGAGGAGCAGGGAGGAATTCACTGGAGAAGCCACCGTAGGCCTCCTTGAGGACAAAGAGAGCTACAATAGCAACGATTGAGCCAATCAATCCACCAATCCCCTCAGCTATGATTTGGGATCTGGGAGAGGTCCCCACCAAGTGTCCCGATTTTAGGTCATTCATCATGTCACCGGTAAGACCACTGGCAATGGCTGTCACTCCGGCAATAGAGAAGGCGGCTAAAGTAGTTGGTGTGTAGATAATCTGCACCGCAAGCAGGACCAAGATTCCCAGAATCTCCATCGGGTTAATCCCTGTCTCACCGGTTAAGGTGGCAGCCAACTGGGTTGTCAAATAGATTCCCAAGATTGTGAGGATGGCTTGAATTAAGTTTATCTCGGTAAAGAGGGTCAAGAGAACAACTGCCACCACCACGATTATGGCTACCAATATGGCTGATTGTGACTTGAAGGTAAAGGTTGATCTTACCCTCTCTTTACGCCCCTTCATCTTCTGGTAGGCTGTCTTGAGGAGAATCCCCACTCCGGTCCCCACCATCAATCCTATCCCCAAATTTTGCCTGAAGAGATCGGCCGCCGCCATATCACTAAAGAGGTTGAGGGCGATACCGGCAGGGGTCATGACGAGGTAGGCCAAAAGGGCCCCTCCCAACCAAGTTAAGGAGAGGGCAGGCCCAATGATGGCTCCGATTCCGGCGGCCATTGGGGAGACCCAGATTGAGATGGGCGCTATAAGGGCGTTACCGGCAAAGAGGACCAAAACGGCCGGTATGAGGGGTATCCCATCCCTAAAGAAGGTGAAAAGGATACTTATAATCAGGGCTGAGAAGAGGAGTTTGCCTCCTCTCCCCTTGGAGGTGCCGGCAATCAGGGTGTTGTAAGCAGCCTGCCCCATTGGGTAGGGGAGCTCTTTCTCCACGATAAACCGCTTTCTGCTCAGAGCGGTGAAAAGGGTCCCCAAAAGGGCCCCCACCATGGTGAGAAGGATTAGGGAGAGGGGAGAGACTTGAGCCCCCTCATTGAGGATCCAGATCCCAGGGAGGGTAAAAGCTACCCCTCCGGCCACCATTGCCCCACTACTCATCATCGTGTGGGTTACATTAATCTCTTCCAGAGTTGAGTTCTTAAACCACCTCAGGATTGTGAAACTGACTACGGTGACAAAGACAGTGGGCCAAGGGAGGGCCCCCATCCTTAGAGCAACATAGAGGGAACTAGCGGTGATGACAATCAGGCCAATCAGGCCAATTAAAAAACCCCTGAGGGTCAATTCTCTCTTTTTAACCATAGGTAGTGCCTCCTGACAATTGTAATATAACAAATTGACGAATTAGAGGTAAGTGTCAACTAAATTGGGAGAAAATGTAACTATTTTTGGGCTAATTAGTCTTAATTCTAGTAATTGAGTGGCTGATTACTTTTTTTAGGAGTATACTAAGGCAAACGAGAAAGGGATGAATTCCCAAAGGAGAAAAGATATGAAGAGGCTATTTATTGTAATCGCTATCGTTCTAATTATTGCTCTCCCGCTGGTGGCAGCAAACCCAGTCCGGCCAGACGGCTTTGGAGCAGGACTCTATTTAGGATGGCCCATGGGATTAACGGTACGCTATGGTATGGATGACTTTAGGATCTTTGCCAACGTAACCAACTACTTCGCAGCTGGAGCCAACCTAGATGTAGGGGCCCTCTACGATATTGTATCGTTTGATGTTGGAGGAGCACCTCTCTACATCAATGCCGGTGCACAAATTGGTTTTGGTTACTACGTCGGTTCTACATTCTCAATGGCGGCGAATGGAGTTGTCGGAGCCTCCTACTATTTCGATGAGTTCCCCCTTGAGCTTTTTGTTAACGTAGCTTTAGGTTACCGCTTCTTAGGTGCTCCCGGCTTTGACTACAAAGCAGGTGCCGGAGGAGTCTGGTACTTCTAGAAAGGACAATGTCTTGACTTAAAGCCACAGCGTCTGCTGTGGCTTTTATTATGCCTGAGTGGCAAATTCGGCCAGTCTGTCTATAAGGTGTTGGGGGACACTCGCCTCGATTTGGACCCCCTCATCGAGGTAATCGGTTGCGAGAATTAACCCCTCTCCCCTTAAAAGGGAGATTAGGTCGTAGCGGGAGTGGGGGAAGAGGTAGTGCTTAATTGGGTAGTAGTAGGTGGTAGTCTGTTCAACAGCCTCTAAGAGACTATCAATACCCGACTCCTCTTTAATTGACCCCTTTATAGCTTCCGGGAAGAGGGCGATTAACTCTTCAACTGCCTCCTCGCTGAAAACTCGATCCATCTTGTTGATAAAAACCACCATCTTCTTATCTTCACACCCCAAAGAGGCGAGCACCTCCATCGTCGTCTCGTAGGCAGCCACCATATCGGGGTGGGCAGCGTCGACCACGTGTATCAAGAAGTCGCTATAGACCGCCTCTTCAAGGGTCGATTTAAAGGCCTCAATGAGTTGGTGGGGGAGGTTACTCACAAAACCGACAGTATCACTTAAGAGGAGCTTCCCCCCTTGGGGGAGTTGAATTTGGCGGGTAGTGGGGTCGAGGGTGGCAAAGAGTTTATTCTCCACAAAGGCGTCACTTTGGGCCAACAGGTTTAAGAGGGACGATTTCCCCGCATTGGTGTAGCCCACAATAGCCGCTGTGGGGATAAAGCTCTCTCTGCGACTCTTACGTTGAATTCCCCGCTGTTCTTCAACCTTCTTCAGTTGCTTCTTCAGGGAGGAGATCTTATTGGTCACTATGCGGCGGTCCATCTCGAGCTGGGTCTCTCCTGCGTCACGTGTTCCGCGCATCCCCCCTCTCTGACGGGAGAGGTGACTCCACATCCGCGTGAGGCGGGGTAGAGAGTACTCTTGGCGGGCTAAGGCAACTTGGAGAACCGCCTCTTTAGTCATCGCCCGGTTACTGAAGATCTGTAAGATAACCTCTTGGCGGTCGATAACGGCCACCTCAAGGATCCGCTCAAGGTTTCTCTGGGCGCGCGGAGAGAGGTCGTGGTCAAAAATGACCGTGTTAGCCCCACTCGCGTCGATTAATTCCTGGAGTTCTTCAATCTTACCGGTTCCAATCAGGGTGGCTGGTTCAATGCTCCTTAACGGGACAACCATTGAGGCTACTACTTCAGCCTCCATAGTTGTTACCAGACTCTCCAACTCCTCTAAGCGCACTGCAGTGAGGCGCTCATCTTCACCTGTTTCACGGATGACGACAAGGAGTGCTTGCGTAATCTCTTCAGCTAGTTCAATGACCTTTTTTCCCTTAATAATATACCCCTTAGTGGTTATCACCTAGAATATTATATGTTATAATCGCCAAGCATTACAACTATTCAAAGAGGTCCCTATGAGTCTAAATTGTGGCATAGTTGGACTGCCCAACGTTGGGAAGTCAACTATCTTTTCTGCCCTCACAGCTGCTCCCGCCGAGATAGCCAACTACCCCTTCTGTACCATTAACCCCAATGTGGGGATAGTGAGTGTCCCCGACGAACGTCTCATCAAGATAGGGGAGCTGGTCCCCACCGAGAGGTTGGTTCACGCCACCGTCGAGTTTGTCGACATTGCCGGTTTAGTGGAGGGGGCGAGTCGCGGAGAGGGGTTGGGTAACCGCTTTTTAGGCTCAATCAGAGAGGTGGGCTTACTGGTCCACGTCGTGCGCTGTTTTGAAGACCCCGATATCATCCACGTCTCCAACGAGATAGATGTGGCCCACGATATCGAGGTGATCAATACCGAGTTAGCCCTCTCCGACCTGGAGACCGTCGAGCGACGCCTGGCCAAGGTGGATCGGATGAAGCGTTTGAGCAAAGAGGCGGCTAAAGAGGCGGCCCAAAAGCAACCCCTCTTGGAGCGCTTGGAAGAGGCCCTTAGTAACGGACGCGCCGCCCGCTCTCTCAACCTGACAAGTGAAGAGATGGCTCTGGTCTACGACCTCCACCTAATAACTCTCAAGCCGATGCTCTACCTGTGTAACGTCGATGAGGAGTCGCTCCTCGAAGATAACCCCCACGTAGAGCTGGTTAAAGAGATTGCCCAAAGGGAGGGGTCGGCTGCCCTCACCATCTGTGGCAAGATTGAGGCCGAAATTGCCTCCCTCGATAGTGCCGAGGAACGCTCTGAGTTTTTAGAGGCTATCGGTCTTGAAGAGTCGGGCCTTACGGGCTTAATTAGAGTTGCCTACCGCCTCCTCGGTTTGAGGACCTTCTTTACCTTAGGTGATGATGAAAACAGAGCCTGGACCTTCCGTAAGGGGATGAAAGCCCCCGAGACAGCTGGTCTGGTCCACAGCGACTTTCAGCGCGGTTTTATTAAAGCTGAGGTGTTTAAGTGTGATGACCTCTTCACCTACGGCAGTGAGCAGAAGGTGAAAGAGGCGGGGAAGATCCGCATTGAGGGGAAAGAGTACTTAGTTAAAGATGGAGATATTATCTACTTCAGATTTAACGTCTAATCACCAAGTGACACTAAACTCAATGGGCTCAGCCAGTAAGAGGAACTCTATTAAGGGGATCTCAAAACGGATGGCTGAAGAGCTCTCCCGAATCCCCCCTTCATGGGCAATGAAGGGTTTGGGGGTTGTCACCATTAATGAGATGGTGGAGTCGTCAATTGCCGGGGGCCCCTCTTCACCCAAAATATAACCGATCATGTCGAGGTACTCCTCACCACTCATCCCCTCGTTGTAGCGGGGGCCAAAGGTCTCAAAGTTGGGGTCGGCTAAGAAGGGGACAATCTTCTCAAGTTGGGGGTAGTTATCGAGGTCGAGGTAGATCTTGAGGGTTGAGCGTCCCCCTTGCTCCACTATCTTAATAATGGTCTGGGGCTGCTTCTCATTTAAATCTTCAAGGAGTTGTTCAAGGCTACTGAAGTTAAAGTCGATAAAGTAGCCCCCATCTCCAATTTTCATCATCGAGACATTGGTAGCACTATTGGCATCGTAGAGCTGATTTACAAAGTCGTCGATAAATGAATCCATGATAGTCATCTCTTCCGCGGGGATAAAGGGTTGGAAATCTTCCAAAACGTCGATGAAGAAGGGGAAGGCAGTGAGGTCGGTGGTGGCCCACCCCGATCCTCGGGGGGAGACATTGAGTCCCTGGTAGAGGACACAACTCGAAAAGGTTACTAAGAGGATAAGGGCGATTAGGAGGGGGAGTTTCTTCATTGACATACCCTATTTTATAGTTACTCCCCCAAAAAGTGAAAGGGCTCTCACTGTTACTGTGGGGACACTTTCACTGAGTGGTGGTTGTTTCTTATTTTCTACCCCTCCAAAAAGGGGTGTTGAGTGGACTTCCACATTTATTCCGGGGGGAAAGAGGAGTTCAACTCCTCCAAAGATTGCTGTCGTGTCGACGACTACATCACTCTCGATAAGAGCCAGGGAGAAGTCACATTTGATCCCCCCAAAAAGGGCAAAGAAGGTGGTTCCATCGAGATTGTCACTGGTACTTTTGATCTGCTGCCCCGAAAAAACAGCTGTGTAGGAGCGGTTACTACTTTCTGCCTCTTCTCCATCTTTATCGGCAGTGTAAACACCCCCTCTGTAGCGGGTGCGGAGGCTGAGAAGGAAAAAGAGCCCCACGATAACCACTATCAATCCGGCCAATCCTCTCCCTCGTAGCCAAGTGGGAAACCAGCTCCAACGCCTGAGGAAAAGGGAGACTCCGATAAACCCAATTGCTAAATTGGCTATTCCCACCCCATTCTTGACGATGGAGACAATTGCCCCGATTATTAAGATGAGGGGCCACCAGTTCCCACTTCTCAAGAAGTTGGAGGTGCTGGGGAAAATGAGGAGAAGGCCCAAAGCAATTATAATGACACTTACGAGTATGTGAAGATTTTTTTGTTTCATAATGGTATAGTGGTACCAAATTTGGCATCTGTCAATCATTGACAAAAGTTGCCACGCTCCTTATAAATTGAGTCTCCTACGCAGAGATGCGTGGAAGAAGGGAATATTTGATGACTAAAAATAGCGATAAAACTCTCATTATTGTAGAATCACCCACCAAGGCCCGCACGATTAAGCGCTTTTTACCCAATAACTACCGGGTAGTAGCTTGTAACGGCCACGTCCGCGACCTCCCTACATCTGATCTTTCTATCGATGTCGACAATGGGTATAAACCAAAATATGTTGTCCCCAAGGGGAAGGAGAAGGTTATCAGGGATTTGAAGAGTGAACTCAAAGGGGCCGACAATCTCCTCCTCGCCACCGACGAGGACCGTGAAGGGGAGAGTATCTCTTGGCACTTGGTTGAGCTCCTTAAACCCAAAGTCCCCTACCAGCGGATGGTGTTCCACGAGATTACCAAAAGGGCAATCCTCCACGCTTTGGAGCATGGACGCGATTTGAATATGGAGCTGGTCAATGCCCAAGAGGCGCGTCGAATCTTAGACCGTCTCTTTGGTTACACCCTCTCCCCATTCCTGTGGCGTAAGCTCTCTCAAGCCGGTCTCTCGGCAGGGAGAGTGCAGTCTCCGGGGCTACGGATGGTGGTTGACCGCGAACGGGACCGTCTCCGTTTTGTGAGTGCCTCCTACTGGGACCTTAAAGCCCTCCTCAACACCTTCGAGGCCAAACTCGAAGCGGTCGACGGGGTGAGGGTAGCTATTGGGAAAGACTTTGATCCCGACAGTGGTAAACTAAAGAGTAAGAAAGTTCTCCTCCTCAATGCAGAGGAGGCCAATCAGTTGGCTGAGAGGTTAAAAGGGGCCACTTGGAAAGTTGTCTCGATTGAAGAGCGGCAGAAGAAGCAGCGTCCGGCTCCCCCGTTTATCACCTCAACCTTGCAACAGGAGGGGAACCGTAAGCTCTACCTGAGTGCCAAACAGACAATGAGCATTGCCCAAAAACTCTACGAGAGTGGACTCATCACCTATATGCGTAGCGACTCGCCGACACTGAGCCAAGAGGGGCTCAAAGGGGCTCGCGATGCAGTGCAGAGCCTCTACGGCGAAGAGTTCCTCTCAGCGACCCCACGTCAATACGGCTCGAAGAGCAAACAGGCCCAAGAGGCCCACGAAGCTATTCGACCGGCGGGTGACAACTTTGTCCACCCCAATGAGAGTGGATTGAGTGGTAAAGATAAGGCCCTCTACGAGCTAATTTGGAAACGCACCTTAGCCAGCCAGATGGCAGAGTCCCTCAAAGCCTTCACTACGGTGAAGATTGAGGCCGGTGATGCCCTCTTTGTGGCCAGTGGCAGTCGCATCCTCTTCCCCGGGTTTATCAGGGTCTATGTTGAGGGGAAAGATGACCCCGAAGCCGCCCTCGATGATAGTGAAAAACTCCTCCCTCAACTCAGTGAAGGGGAGGTCCTCACCCTTAAAGAGATTGAGGCGGTTGAACACGCCACCAAACCGCCTGCCCGCTTCACCGAAGCGCTCCTTATCCAGGAGCTTGAGAAGCAGGGGATTGGGCGCCCCTCCACCTACGCCTCAATTATCGATCGCCTCTTGGAGAAGACCTATGTGGTGAAAGAGGGGACAGCTTTAGTCCCCACCTTTGTCGCCTTTGCCGTAGTCCAGCTTTTAGAGAACCACTTCGGAGACTACGTCGACTACGACTTCACCAGTAAGATGGAGGGGGGGCTCGACGGAATTGCCGAAGGGAAGGTTAATCAACTCGACTTCCTCAAAACTTTCTACGAAGGGGAGAGGGGGCTTAAGAACCAGGTCGACGAGATGCTCACTAAAGTTGAAGCCGCCAAAGCTAAGGAGATACTCCTCCCCCACATCTCAGACGACTTCCCCATCAAGATTGGGCGTTATGGCCCCTATGTGGCGGGTGAGACAGCGGTCTCAATCCCGGTGAACCACTTCCCCAGCACCATCAGCGATGAGGTCCTAGCCACCTTGGTGGAACAGAAAAGTGAGCAGAATGGGGAGATTGAACCCATCGGTCACGATGAGAAGAGTGGTCTGCCCATCTTCTTAATGAGTGGTAAGTTTGGGCCCTACTTCCAACTAGGTCAAAAGAGTGAAGAGAATCCCAAACCCAAGACCACCAGTGTCCCCGACGGGAAAGACCCCCTGAAGATGGAGATCAGCGAGATAGTCGACTACCTCTCCCTCCCTAAAGAGTTGGGAAAAGACCCCTCCACCGACAAAGCGGTCACCCTGGCCTACGGGCGCTATGGCCCCTACGTCTCGAGTGACGGTAAATCTCACTCCCTCCCCAAAGGGAGCGATATCTTTAGCGTCACCTTAGAGGAGGCCCTTAAGCTCTTGGCCACCCCCCGAGGGGGGAAGCGGGGAGCACGCCAACCGCAAAAAGCCTTTAAAGAGTATGGGGAGTATGAGGGGGAGCCCTTGGGAATCTTCTATGGGCGCTACGGCTACTATGGAAAAAAGGGGAAGGCCAACTTTGCCCTCCCCAAAGAGATGAAAAAAGATCCCTCAGTTTTTGATGACCTCTCCAAAGAGCGTCTGATTGAGCTCTATAAAGAGGCCCTTGAGGCTAAGAAGCGCTAGGCTTCTCAAAAAGATAGTTGCCTCCAATCTTTATCTTCGACCCCAAGAGGGGGTAGAGGGCTGTGACCCACAGTCCCACTAAGAGGTAGCGTAAGAAGCTGACAGCAAGGTGTCCCCCTAAGAGGGCTTTGAGGGCTTGGATCCCCACCACTACAACTACACCCAAAACGAAGCGCAACAGCTTCATCCAGAGAGAGCCATCGGTGGTGTAGTTGAGTTTGCGGTGCTCCCAAAGGAACCCCAAATAACCTCCGGCAGCTAAGCTGAGGAGCTTAAGGGGATCGCTAAAGGCGACTGCATCGGCCACGCCCCCTTCAACCAAGAAGGCGGTGGTGAGGCCCACCACAAAGGCAACAACCCCCACAATGAGGGAGAAGCGACCAAACCGCCTCTCATCACGGTAGATTCTCTTAAACCAGAAGTGGGTGGCAAAGGTGACCCCAATACCCAAAGCTAAGCCTCCAAAGACGTCGAGGGGCCAGTGGACCCCGAGGTAGAGTCTGGAGAGGCCCACCAAGAGAATTAAGATAGCTGCAGCAATCGAGAGCCACTGTTTCCTGAAAGTTATCGCCAGGCCGCTGTAGAAAGAGGAGGCCCCGGTGGTGTGTCCACTGGGGAAAGAGTAGCCGGTAGCTGTTTGGACCCTTTTGCCGGCAACGGTGGGGAGGACCTGGAAGGGGCGCGGAGCCCTCACTATCGCTTTAATTATCCCCATCCCTAACAGGGCCGTGAAGAGGGATGAGAAGAGGGTGAAACCCTTCTCTTTAGAGTAGCACCAGAGGAAGAAACAGATAGCTACAATAAAGATTGACTCTTCGCCAAACATAGTAATGAGAGAGACTAGTTTATCTAGAAATGGTGAAGAGAGGCTTTGGAAGAACTCCATAATGGCAACTTGCATAGCAACCTCCTTATCTGAGTGCAGTATACTCAAGGTGGAGGGCAAACACAATCTAAGAGTTTGCCCCCTAAATTTTAGATTGTCTTTTTATCTCTTATATAGTACTATCTAAATGATATCATATTGATATCATTGGAGGTGCTATGAACAATTCAAAATTCACCGAGGAGAGGCTCCTCTCCTTAAAGGCCAATGGGCTATTGGCTACCCTTGTGATCTCACTGAGTTTGTTAATCTCTTATCTCCTCTTTACCTTTATGTTTATCTTCCCCGTCTCCACAGCGATAATGGTTGTTGTTGTGGTTATTGCCTCAATTTACGGCTTTGTTGTGGGACCCCTTTTATTCATGGGGTTGAAGGTGATAAAACCCAATGAGGCGCTGGTACTGACCCTCTTTGGGCGTTACTACGGGACGATTAAGGAGGAGGGGTTCTACTGGGTCCACCCCTTGGCCTCAGCGGTCAATCCCCTCTCTTCAGGAAGCTATTCCCCCTCATCGGGGAAGGTGGAGATCAAGGCAGAAGCCCCCTCAAGCTCTTCAGCTACGGCGACCAAACGCAATATCTCGCTGAAAGCGATCACCCTCAACAACGACAAGCAGAAGGTAAATGATGCTTTGGGGAATCCCATCATCATTGGAGTGGTGGTTGTCTGGCGGGTAATCGATACTGCCAAAGCGGTCTTCAGCGTAGAAAATTATGTTGAATACCTCTCAATCCAGTGTGATGCAGCCCTGCGTAATGTGGTACGCGACTACCCCTACGACTCGGAAGATGATGAGACCTCCCTTAGAGGGAGTGCCACAGTGGTGGCTGAGCGGATTACCCAAGAGCTCCAAGAGAAGGTTGAAGTTGCCGGTTTAGAGGTTCTTGAGAGTCGTATCACCCACCTCTCCTATGCGCCCGAAATTGCCACGGCGATGTTACAGCGGCAACAGGCAACGGCGATGATTGCCGCTCGACAAAAGATTGTTGAGGGGGCAGTGGGGATGGTTGAGATGGCCCTGACCCAACTCAACGAGGGGGACCTGGTCAACCTCGACGAGGAGCGTAAGGCCAATATGGTGAGTAATCTGCTGGTAGTCTTATGTGGTAACCGTGATGTACAGCCGGTAGTTAATAGTGGTACCCTCTATTAGGTAGCTATGAGTGATAAGAAAAATGAACGTAAACAACTTCTGTTACGCCTCTCCCCCTCTTTGTGGGAGGAGTTGGCGCGGTGGGCCGAGGACGACTTTCGCTCAATTAATGGGCAGATAGAGTACCTCCTCACCGATTGTGTCCGCAAAAGGCGTAAGCGCGACTTTGATCCAGACGCCTAAATAGTGGTGGGTGTAGGGGGACCTTGGTTGCCCATTTATTAAAAAATGGGGAATATTCTTTTGGTGGTTACCCTCCGCTAACCCTAAGTAGTGATAGGTGTTGACAAAAGGGGAATTTCGTTGTAACTTCTTCTTGCTAACGGGGGCGTAGCGAAGTTGGTTATCGCGACGGCCTGTCACGCCGTAGATCGCGGGTTCGAGTCCCGTCGCTCTCGCTTTAGACACCGCTCTAGATTATCTGGAGCGGTTTTTTAATGCCTGCGGAGGTATTTATGAGAATATTAGTAGGATTGAGTGGGGGGATTGATTCAGCGATTGCCGCTCTGCTACTTAAAAATATGGGGCACGAAGTAGTCGGTGCCACAATGTCGATTTGGAGGGAGGGGAACCCCCTAGCCGAAGTGGTCAAACACAAAGCCTGCTTTGGCCCCAACGAAGAGCAAGATATAGCTGAGGCGCGTCGCATTAGTGACCTGCTGGGGATTGAGTACCACCTCCTCGACTGTGCCCAAGAGTACGAAGCGATAGTCTTGGAGAACTTCAAGAGTGAGTATCTGGCGGGGAGAACCCCCAACCCCTGTGTCTGGTGTAACAGCTTTATCAAGTTTGGTGCCCTCCCCAAAATTGCCCGGGAGCGGGGAATTGATTTTGACAAGTTTGCCACCGGCCACTATGCAAGGGTAGTTGAAGAGGGGGGGCGGTTCCTCCTCAAAACTGCTGCCGACAGCCACAAAGATCAAACCTATTTCCTCTACCGGTTAAACCAGGAGCAGCTCTCCACCCTTATTTTCCCCCTGGGGGAGATGGAGAAGAGTGAAGTGCGCCGCCTAACCTTGGAGTACAACCTTTTTGATGCCGAGAAGGGGGAGAGCCAAGACTTCTACGGAGGCGACTACAGCGATCTTTTGGAAACAGATCCCCGACAGGGGGAGATTGTCACCCCCGATGGTAAAGTGGTGGGGGTTCATAGCGGTTACTGGAACTACACCATTGGGCAACGCCGTGGTTTAGGGGTAGCAGCTGAGCGCCCCCTCTATGTGGTAGCCCTCGATGCTGAGAAGAACCAAGTCATAGTGGGGTACGAAGAGGAGACCTTCAAAGAGGTTCTAAAGGCTGAGCAGCTCAATTGGATCGCTTTCGATAATCTCGAAGGCCCCCTTGAGGCGAGTGCTAAGATCAGGAGCACCTCACGGGCTAAGTCGGTTTTAATCTCCCCCCTCTCGGATGATAAGGTTGAGGTTAAGTTTGCCGAACCCCAAAAGGCGATCACCCCGGGACAGTCGGTAGTCTTCTACCAAGATGAGGTGGTTTTGGGGGGCGGTGTTATTTATTGAGGGTTGCTTGTCGACCTCTCGTAAACATGGTTTAATAATTAAGAGGTAGGAGGGTACTATGAGACTCATTATTCAAGAAGATTACAATAAACTGTCGTGCTGGGCTGCCCGTTATATAGCCAAGAAGATTATCGAATTTAAGCCCACCAGCGAGCGCCCCTTTGTGTTGGGACTCCCCACGGGGTCATCCCCCATTGGGACCTACAAGCAGCTAATAGAGATGCACCGCCAAGAGAAACTCTCTTTCAAAAATGTTATCACCTTCAACATGGATGAATATATTGGGTTGAGTGAGGACCACCCCCAAAGCTACCACGCTTTCATGTGGGACAACTTCTTCAGCCATATCGACATCCCCCGAGAGCAGGTGAATATCCCCAACGGTAACGCCGCTGATATCCCCGCCGAGTGTGCCAACTATGAGGCCAAGATTGCCGCTGTGGGGGGCATTGACCTCTTTGTAGGGGGAGTTGGGACCGATGGGCACATCGCCTTCAACGAGTCTTTCTCCTCACTCGACTCACAGACCAGAGTTAAAACTTTGACCCATGAAACCCGCGTAGCCAACTCGCGCTTCTTTGGCAACGATATCAACAAAGTTCCCCAAAAAGCGATTACCGTCGGTATTAGGACCATCATGGATTCAAAAGAGGTGCTCCTCTTGGTCAATGGCCACGGCAAGGCACGTGCTCTGCAGGCAATGGTTGAGGGGCCGGTGAGCCACGCCATGACCTGTAGTATTCTCCAGATGCACCAGCGGGCCCTCGTCATCTGTGACGAAGATGCCACCAACGAGCTCAAAGTGGGGACCTATAAATACTTTAAAGATATTGAATCGGAGCACCTCGACCCCGATTGTCTCTTAATCGACGAGCTCCGTTAACGTAACTGCAACTCGGTAGCGACCTTTATGGCCACTGCCGGGTTGTCGGTCATAATTGAGTCGACCCCCATCTCTAAGAGGGAGCGCATCTGTGCCTCCTCGTTAATTGTCCAAACTTGGATTACTGCCCCCCGTGCGTGAAACGCCTCGATAAAGCGGGGGGTAATAACTTGAATCCCCCACTGCCTTGCCGGAACTTGAAAGACCAGAGTCCTCTCGGTGGAGAGGGTTTTAGGGAGGAGGCCCAGTTTTTGCCTGAAGAGGAGGGGGAGCACCTCGAGAGTTGTCAAACTAGTTAGGATCTTCTTATTGCGCTGACGCATCGCCTTGAGGTGGCTGAGGTGGAAGCTGGCACAGAGAACCCTCTCTTCAGCATCGTGTTCTTGGACAACCCGCTCAAAAGCTGCAACAATCTCCCCTTCGCGACTCTTAAGGTCGACATTGAAGCGCATCTGGGGAGAGGCTGCAAGGGCCTCGCTGAGGGTAGCCAGATGGACCCCTTTCCCTCTGAAGGGGAAACTCTTGCCCCCATCAGGGGTAAATTGGTAGCCGGCATCGACCCTCTTCAACTCTTCGAGGGTGAAGTCTTCGATTCTCCCCACCCCATCGGTAGTGCGTTCTAAAGTATCATCGTGCCAGATTACAACGTGCCCATCCTTACTCAAATGGACGTCGGTCTCAATTACATCAACTCCCATCTCGGTGGCACTCTTGAAGGCTTCCAGTGTATTTTCGGGGTGGTTAATGCTGTCCCCGCGGTGGGCAACAACTACCGGCATTGGATCTAGAAATTTCTCAATCTTTCGTTTCGTCATTTTGTTTATGCACCTTTATGCGACTCATCTTAATGAAGATCTTCTCGAGGCGCTGTGCCTCCTTCTCACTTAAAGTGGAGCGCCCCAAGATATCGTGGAAGAAACTCTCCACCTCTTTGCGCTCATCCTGTTTGTAGAATTTTATCACCTCGAAGGCCTCAGCGATAGTCTCAATTACATGATTGAGGCGCTCCTCCTTAATGGGGGTGAAGGTGGTTAAGGGGGTTAACTCTTTAAAGAGGGTGTAGGCGATTATCTGGACAGCCTGGCTCAAGTTTAGGGAGGGGAAGTTGTCACTGGTGGGAATTTTTACCCCGGCGTGGCAGAGGGCCAGTTCAGCATCGGTTAGTCCATCACTCTCGCGCCCAAAGACGATTGATACCTCTCCTTCGCCGGTTAGGCTAATCCTCTCAGCCAACTGCTCAGGGGTGAGGGAGAAGTACTTACGCTTCTTCCCCCGCCGGCGAGTTGATCCCACCACCAAGACACTCTCCTTAACTGCCTCTTGGAGGGTGGGGTAGCGACGGTGGTTCTCCCAGATGTCTGAGGCGTGGACGGCGAGGCTCTTCACCCGCTCTTCCGAGTACTCCTTCTCTCCAACGATAACCAGCCTGGAGAGTCCCATAGTTTTCATGGCGCGACACACTGAGCCCACATTGGCTCCCTCTTGGGGATCGACGAGGACGATTGCAACCCGCTCTAAATTGTTTTGGCTTTCCATGTTACTTTTAATATCAGATATTGCGCTCAGTGCCAAGAATAGCTTATAGTAGGTACATGGAAGAGAAGAAGCGCCCCGTCAGGGATGCGAGTAAGACTGCATTGGTGGTAATTGCCGTAATCCTAGTCTTTGCAACCCTTAAAATCGCCTATGTAGTGACCCTCCCCCTGGTTATTGCCCTCTTCCTTTTCCTCTTTTTTAACCCCCTTTTGAACCGCCTCGAAAAATTGAAAGTCCCTCGCTGGCTGGGGGTGACGATAGTGATGGTTCTCCTCTTGGTCACCTTGACTGTCGCTGTCTGGTTCTTCTTCTTCACCATCGACCGTCTTATCCAACGCCTCCCGATGTACATTAGACGCTTTGTGGTAATCGATGCTTGGATAGCCGAAAAAATTGGTCTCGACAGTGGTACCAGCTTCCTCACTTACCTCAATTTTGATTGGCAGGGGATTATCCTCTCCTCCCTCACTTCGGTGAGTGGCAAAGCGATTAGTTTCATCTCTCGCGCCTCATTGGTCTACATCTTTGTCTTCTTCCTCTTGTTGGAACGCCAATCTCTGATACCCAAACTCAAAGTGGCAATCCCCAGCGGGAAGGGGATGCGCCTTGCAGTCCTCTTTGAGCGGGTTAATCGCCAGATATCGAAGTACCTCCTCTTGAAAGCCCTCATAAGCTTAGCCACCGGAGTCCTTTTCTACCTAGCCAGCTTAGCTACCGGACTCGACTTTGCCATCATGTGGGGGGTGCTCGCCTTTGTCCTCAACTTTATCCCCAGTATCGGGTCGATTATTATTACGGCGATGACCATTGTGATGGCTATCCTCCAGTTCTTCCCCATCTGGGCCAATGTAATCTATGTGGCTGTTTTGATGATCTCCATTCAGATGGTCTTGGGGAATATCTTGGACCCCCGTATCCAAGGGGTGCAACTCAACCTCTCCCCCTTCATAATCTTAGTCTCCCTCTCAGTTTGGGGCTACATTTGGGGAGTTGCCGGGATGTTCTTAGCCGTCCCCATCACCAGTGTAATCCAGATTGTGTGTGCCAACGTCCAATCCCTTAAATCGATTGCGGTGATGATTGGTAGTGGTCGTACCTACCGTAAGATAGTGGAGCGCCAAAAGAGGCAATCTAAAAAGAAGAAGAAAGAGGCCTCCTCCTCAAACTAACTTTCCTCGCTCTTTCACATCAACAAGGACATTGAAAACCATACTGACTAGGATTATCAGGGTTCCGATTAAGAGGGGGTAACTGAAGAGGTCGTAGAGGTGGTGATCGATAATAACCGAAGTTATGATTTGGGCAGCACTCAAAAGGAGGGCTGAATAGATTGCGGGGAGTTTGGGCAAGACAAAGTTGGTCCCCGAAACAACCATCACCGAGAGGAGGCCGCCCCCTAAAATAAGGGGGATTGGAATTTGACCAATACCCTTAAAAGCCTCGATAGTTTGCTCGGCTTGGGTGGAGGCGTAGATTACCAGCGAGAAGAGGAGACCACTGATCACATTTTGGCGGGCACTAAAGAAGACCCCTTTGTAAGAGGCGAAGTGGGCATTGTAGACCATCTGTACCATCACCAACACCCCGGTCAAAACTCCCAAGAGGAGGTAGGGGAGGGCAAAGGTCCCCCCCTCAAAGCCCATCACCACTATTCCCACTAAGCTGAGAGAGAGGGAGAGGGCCTTAAAGCGGCTCACTTTGTAAACCTTTCTCCCCATCAAACCGGTTAAGTCGAAGATTAGGGAGGTTAAAGATTGGCCAAAGACCAGTGTAGCCGTTGTCAGAGAAGCTCCCACCTTTGTGATTGTTATAAAGTTGGCGTGGAGGATGAAGTAACCAAAGACCCCTCCAAACCAGAGGTACCAGGGGGCTTTTCTCCTCTCACTGGGCCTCCCCCTTTTAAGGCGTAAGATGATTAGAATCAGGGTTAAAACTACGATACTCACTACGTGGTTGGCGATAAAAGAGAGGGACATTGTGGAAACTTCCCCTAAGCGGGTGTTGAAGATTACCATTATAGAGATTAGGGAGCCAATTAAGGTAGCGAGGAAATAATTAATTGCATTATGCATAGGGGAAGTCTATCATAAGGGGAGTAAAGAGTGGAGGTTTAACTAATGCGAAAAAAGATATTTTGGATTCTATTTGCTACCCTGCTAACCATCGTTAGTTGTACCACCACAACCGAGGTGGTGCCACCTATTGAGCCGGTTGTCAAAGAGGAGATTGCAGTTGAAAAAGCTCCTCCCGTTGTTGAAACTGAGCTCCCCGCTCCCGAAGTGGTGAGCGAAAAGAGGCTCCAGATAGTCGCCACCGGTGGTGTGAGAGGGGCAATCTTCCCCTACAGTTTGATTAAAGAGAGGGAGAGGCAGAGTAGTCTGCTCAACATCTCCTCCTATATTAAAGATGAGCGCTCCAAAGGGGAAACCCTCTTGTTGGTCGACGTAGGGGATATGTTGGAAGAGAGTTCTCTCCTTAGCTACTTTAACCGAGTAGACACAACACGGGCGCATATCATCCCCAGTGTAATGAACGCCATGGGTTACGATGCAGCTGGTATCGGCCAGTGGGATTTAGTCCACTGTGGAGAGTATTGTCTCAGGATAGCCAGTGAGGCTACCTTCCCCTACTTAATAGCCAACGCCACCTTTAAGGTTAGTGGTGAAAGACTCACCCCTCCCTACCTCATAGTTGAGAGGGGAGGAGTCAAGGTAGCCCTTTTGGGTGCTGCCAATCCCGGTTACATCCCCCCCACTTTAGTCGACTTTGTGGCACTGGAACCAATTGAAGAGACACTAAAGTGGGTTCTCCCCCTAATTAAGGGGGAAGAGCCCGACCTAATCGTGGGGCTCTTTGACAGTCGTCACCTTGATGCCGACTTGAGCGACTTCGACCTTATCTTCTCACCCAGTGAGTTTGAAGGGGGGGCCCAAACACTCCTCTATGCCAATATCTCTTTAGATGAAGAGGGGGCAATCAGAGTTGAGAGGGGACGCTTAGAGGGGGCCTCCTTTGGGGTCGACCAATCCCTCTACAACCAACTGGAGGGGGAGTTTGAGTTGGCCAAAGGGTGGTTCAACAGTCCGGTAGGGGTTATCAGCGAGTCGCTCTCTTCACGCGACTCCCTCTTCAGTGACTCCAAGTTGGTAGACTTAATCCACATGGTACAACTCGACAAAAGTGGAGCAGAACTCTCAATCGCCCCCATCTCTGTCTTTGATGAGGTGATTGGTGAAGGGGAGGTTAAGGTAAAAGATCTCTACCGCATCTACCCCAAAGATAGCTACTTGGTGACCCTCGAGATGAGTGGCCATGAGATAAAAGAGTACCTCGAACTCTCTTATGGGAGCTGGTTTAACCAGATGACCTCACTCGATGATGAGCTCTTAGGGGAGCTCAACTGGGCTCAGTGGGAGTCTCTGGCGGGGCTCAACTACGTTGTCGATATTACCAAGGCTGCCGGGGAGCGCCTCTCCATTAAGACTTCACGCAGTGGGGAGCCCTTTAGGAGGGAAAGAATCTACAGTGTGGTTCTCAACTCAGAGCGGGCCTATGGGGAGGGGAGTTATCTTGAAGCCCTCGCAATTGACCCCAATAGGTTAAACCTGTTAGGGGAGAAGAG
>LSQX01344102.1_pt1 | contig 20857 bp, 15 predicted proteins | sample 654561 | NCBI WGS metagenome assembly LSQX01 (sample SAMN04489861, study PRJNA283612) | anaerobic digester metagenome | isolation source: 4 biogas reactors fed with cattle manure at either 37C or 55C with and... | place: Denmark: Kongens Lyngby | collected 2014 | reverse complement strand
ACACGAATATGCGGGGGATAAACCGCTACGCGTACAACTTGTATTTTTCCTGAGTTTTAAAAAAACTTCCACATTCTTTCTTCCATTTTTCAAGCAATTCATCGGCATCTGATTCACTGCCTGCCAGCCGGACCCTGTCGGTACCTGCCAAGAGATCGATTAATGGATGCCCACCCTCTTTAGTAGGAGGAAGAAAGCAGAACTGATCCCCATACAGGTTTCTGATTGAAAATAGCAGTTTCAAACCGCATTCCACAGGTTTAAAGCTATCCCTGTCTGTAATATGTACTTGAACACCTCCGCATGGGGTATCCTTATGCTTTGAATGCATGGGTGTGAAATATACCGGTCTGAACACAACACCCGGCAGCTCCATGTTATTCATACTGTCTGCCAGTTGGAACGGATCAATCCATGGTGCGCCTACAACCTCAAAGGGTCGTGTGGTACCTCGTCCTTCCGATACGTTTGTCCCCTCAAAAAGGCATATTCCGGTATATAGAATAGCGCAGTCAACCGATGTAATGTTCGGTGTTGGATTAACCCATGGCAGATCGGTTTCATCAAAATATCTGCATCTGCTCCAACCGGTCACAGGGACCACCTCGAGGTTTGCCCCGATGTGATACTCTTTATTGATAAGACCGGCAAGCTCGCCAACAGTAAGCCCATGCCTGATGGGCAGTGCGTATCTGCCGACAAAGGATTGAAACCTGAAATCCAGAATATTGCCTTCTACCATATTTGCAATGGGATTTACCCGATCGAGGACAACAAAAGTTTTCTCTTTTTTTGCACAGCTTTCCATCGCATAAGCCATCGTATAGATGTACGTCCAATATCGCGATCCAATATCCTGAATATCATAGATCAGTACATCAATATCTTTGAAAATTCCATTGATGGGCTTATTCCTATCCTCATGCAAGCTGTATACAGGCAGCCGCAGTCCGGTTTTTTCATCTGTATAATCCCGTACTCCTGTCCTGTTTTGTTGTGTTCTGCATGTCCCACGCTCAGGGGAATACAGTGCTTTCAGATCATATTCGGTGCTAAATAATTCGATTGCAGACTTGAGGGATGATTTTTGAAGCCCGGTATGGTTTGTCATTAATCCAAGCCGCTTACCAGAAAACACACAGTCATATTTCTCAATATTATCAATTCCGTTTTTAACCGACTGCTTCATCATGCCACCTCCCCTGTTAGATTTTATAACCATTTCTACAACAGATCCGCTACAATTCGATGATATTTATCAAATGCTCCTAAGCCCCATGGCCTAGAGGCCATGAATAGAGGAAGTGTATTTTTAGTCGCTAGGGCTTAAAAACACAAACAAGCTGAGGATAAACCGATACTTTAGTGGCAGGTTTTAATCTCCCGCCGAAGTAGCATTTGATAAATGCTTGCGGCGTATAGCGTATTATGCAAGCAAAAACGTGTGTTGCACACAAAGCGCGCAAGCACGCATTGAATGAATTGTTACAGCGTTTTCTGATTCCTCCGATCCATTATCTGTTTTTGTGAAAAAATTTCCAGTGCCTTCGAAACAAAACCATCAGCCTGCTCCAGTAACCTTTCTGCGAACTCAAGATTCACCCCGGTCTTTATGATAATGATTGCCGCTTTCAAGTTCAGCTTTGAAGTTTTCAAAACCTCTTCGGCTTTTCCATATTCAATGCCCGTCGCATGCATAATAATCCGGATGGCTCGGTTCATCAGCTTTTCATTTGTAGGCTTGAGGTCTACCATAAGGTTCATATATACCTTTCCAAGCTTTATCATGACAGCGGTGCTAATCATGTTCAGGACAAGCTTTTGTGATGTACCGGATTTCATTCGCGTGGATCCCATTATGACTTCTGGACCCACCAGTGGTGTAACAGCATAATCAGCTTCCTTCCTGATGCGTGAATTGGTGCAGTTACTTATCCCGATAGTAATTGCACCCGCTTTTTTAGCCTCTCTGATAGCACTCATTACAAAAGGTGTACGTCCACTGGCCGTGATTCCCACAACAACATCCCTTCCATTTACATTTTTTTCAAGGATACATGCTCTGCCCAGCCTTTCATTGTCTTCAATACCTTCAAATGCCTTGTACATGGCTTCAGTACCTCCCGCCATGATTCCCTGAACCATGTCGTGAGCCGTGCCGAAGGTTGGAGGACATTCCGATGCATCCAAAACGCCGAGCCTTCCGCTTGTGCCCGCCCCTACATAGAAGAGGCGCCCGCCTTCTTTCAGACGATCCGTTATCATATCTACCACTGTCGCAATATTATGTATTTCCTTTCTTACTGCATATGAAACTTTTTTGTCCTCATCATTAATCCGTTTAAGAATGTCAATCGTGTTGCATAGATCTATTTTTCTGGTTCTTTTATTGATTTGCTCCGTAGATAAGTTTCCTAGTTGTTGCATATTGGTTCCTCCTCCGACTTTCCCAAGGATTTTGGTAAGTCTGTGTTTCAGGCAGTATAGTTTCCGCATAACCGCTTCTCTGTTTTATTTCCCGTTACCCCTTAACAGATCCGAGGGTAAGACCGGTTATGAAATAACGCTGCAGAAAGGGATAAAGAATGATGATTGGCACCGTTGTCAGGATAATGGCACCGGATTTAAGTGTTGCATAGATGGTTGTCTTGTCTTCGCTTCCCGAGCCACTGGCCGCTCCGCGAATACTTGCCCCGGACATAATATTCCTTAAAAACAGCATGACAGGATACCGCTGTGCACTGGACATGTAAATCATGCCATAAAACCAGTCATTCCAGAAAAATACGGCAGTATAGAGTGAAATCGTTGCGATGGCAGGTTTTGACAATGGAACGATTATTTTTATTAGTATTCCAAAATAACTCATACCGTCAATGATAGCAGCTTCTTCAATGCTTCCGGGTAAATTTTTTACAAAGTTCATTAAAATGATTAAGTTAAACTGGCTGATGGCAAATGGAAGAAGCATTGCAAAAACCGTATCGGTAAGCCCAAGCCATGAGACAATAAGGAAATTGGGAATAAGCCCTCCGGAAAAAAACATTGAGAATATCACGAACTTCATCACAATATTTCTGCCCTTTAGCCAGGTTTTTGACAGTGGATAGGCAAAGCTAATCATCATGAGCAGGGAAATGAATGTACCCACAACCGTGTAAAAAATTGTGTTCCGGTATGCAATGAAAAAGTTGGGATACTCAAAGATTGTTTTATATGTCCCAAGATGAAACTCAATCGGGTACAGGAAAACCTTTCCGGCCAGTACTGCATTTGTGCTTGAAAAGGAAAGCGCAAACATATACAGGAAGGGATACAGGCAGATCACAAGCAATAGCCCCATAAAAACAATATTGAAGGTTGAAAATATTTTATAACTCATCGATTTGTTCAAGCTGTTCCCCCCTCCCCTTATCTTTAATACAGGCTTTCCCCTGTCAACGACTTGCTTATTTTATTGGCTGACACTACCAAAATCAGGCCCACAACCCCGCCAAACAACCCCACGGCCGTAGAATAGGAATAGTTGGACTGCACAAGACCCACCCTGTAAACGAATGTATCAATAATGTCGCTGACAACAGAATTTTTGGGCGTGTACAGAAGCAGAACCTTTTCAAACCCCAAGCCAAGCAGATATCCCATCTTCATGATAAACATGACCATAATCGTGGACAGGATTGAAGGAAGTGTAATAAAGCGGGTTTGTTGCCATCTGTTTGCACCGTCAATCATTGCCGCTTCATACAGTTGCTTTTCAATTGATGTTATTGCCGCCAGATATATGACAGCGGTCCAACCGGTAAATTGCCATGTGTCTGTTAATATATACAGAATGCGAAAATACCGTGGCTCATTTGCGAAGAATATGGGATCCATACCATACAGATCTGCTAATAGCCTGTTCACGATACCCGATGTTGGTGATAGAATTTCGGTGAGCATAGAAATAACAACAACTGTCGACACAAACCTGGGCATATAGGTAACTGTCTGAATAATTTTTTTGTATCGCAGCGCAGTTAATTCGTTTAAAAGCAGTGCAAAGACGATAGGGATGGGGAAATTTACTATCAGATTGGTTATCGCAAGGATAAATGTATTCAAAAAAGCGCGCCAGAAGGAGGGATCCTTTAGGAACATTTCAAAATATCGCAGTCCTGTCCATTCTGTTCCGAAAGGCGACAGACCGGGCTTGTGTTTTCTAAAAGCCAGGATGTTCCCAAACATCGGGACATACTTAAAAATGATAAAATAGATCACCGGAAAAAGCATCAGCCCATACAACTGCCAGTACTTTCCAGCAGAGCCTCTTTTTCCGGCGACCAGCCGATTCTTCGCCCCAGCTTTCTGAATCTCTCCCTCACTTCCTTGTTTCATAAGCCCCCCCGAGCATACTGTTTACTGGCGCACTTCTCTATGGCTGCCCAGCTTTAAGAACATCATTGTAAAGTTTCAACAGCTCATCGATTCCTTTGGATTTTGCCTCGGCAACATACGCATCCCAATCATCGTCAATGGATTTGTCACCGGTTATAAAGGCGGTTGTCCAGACTTCAAACATATCCGCCAGTGGTGCTTTCAAAAGCCCTTCCTCTTCTGCCTGTTCGGTACTAAACTTTGGTTTTGGCGGAATGGTGGGTATTCCCTTCATGTCGGCCACGATATTATTGATTCTTGCGTAGTTCTCATCATATTTCAGCATCTCGGTTGGAAGGTGCCATACCAGTTGCATTTGACCGGTTCCGATTCCGCACTGGATTTGTAGGGATTTATACAGGCCATCGGTGGAATTCACATACTCGTCCTTGTATTTGATCTGACCGTCGACCTTGTCAAAGGTAACCCCTTCGACCCCTTGCCCAAACAGCTGAGCCATTTCCGGGCTGAAGAACATTCTGTCCACGGTCTCCACTAGCTTATCAAAGTCTTTTCGCTTATTCAGGGTAGTTGTCGGGAAACTAACACCTACGTCTGTTACCGCTTTCGGTTGGCTGTATGCACCTGCAGGACCTTCTAAAGGAGGCAGCATGTCAAACTGAACGCCCTGAATCGTGGAGTTGGTTGTAATTCCACCAATCTGATCATAATATGCCCATGTGACCATTGATCTACCGGTTGACATCTTCGTGGCCCAGACATCACTGGGGTTGTTGAAAAATTCAGGATCCAGAAGCCCGTCGGCATAACATTTAGCCATGTAACGCAGATATTCCTTAAACCTGTCGTCAATCGCTGCAGCAAAGTATTCCTTTTTCTCGTAATCGTAGGAAAGAACATAGGCATTGCTTGAGGAGTTCATCCCTAAGCTAATCCCAAAGGAAGGCATGGTGAAGCGATACAAAACACGTGCTCCAACCAGTGATGTCAGTGGATAGGATGAAGGATCGTTTTGCTTGAACACTTTCATCACTTCATATAATTCGTCATAGGTAGTTGGCGTATCAAGCCCGTATTTCTTCAGCAAATCAGCACGAATGATGGGCCCACCGTCATAGAATGATGCATTGTATAGAGCAGGCATGAAATATCTGTTCCCATCCATAAGATTGCATTTTTCTATTTCATCCTCAAGATTGAATTCCTTCACTCGAGCGATGAAATTTGGAGTATGCGCTTCATACTGATTCAAGGGAACCAGCGCTCCGTTTAGAGCGAAAGCAGAGTATGGGGGACCACTGGCGTCTATATACGTCACCACGTCAGGGGCTGTTTGGCTGTTGAGCAACAGTGTGATCTTACTCTGGTAATCATTATATGGCGTAACTTCGAAGGTAATTTTGGCGTTAAGAAACTTTTCAGCTTCCTTAACAACCAGCCAGTTCTCATTAAATGGAAATGTTGGGTTATCTGCATAGGTCATTGAAAATTCTATCGGTGCTTCTACTTCAGGTGGAGTTGTTGGTTCAATGCTCTGATTGTCATTTAGAGGAGCCATTCTGTCGCCTTCGATTACTACAGGCTGCAGACATGCTGTAATCAGCGTTACCATCATCATAGATAACACCAGTAACAGGTATCGTTTTGCGTTCTTTTTCATGATCCAATCCTCCCTTTCTTCACCCGTAAATTTCAATCTATTTTCATACAATAGATTTTCATCTTTATTTCTGCCGAATCCTGAGACGTTTGTTTGGTAAAGATCATAATTTGTATTTTTTTCTAGTTTTGTAGAAATTATATCATTGATGAAATTAAGTTTCTATATGGAATATGCTTTTTGTTACTTATTTTCAAAAATTTCTTTGAGTCGCTATCACCTCTTTCGCTTGATATTCCATGCTTAGAAGCTGTTATCGAAATAGTGTGGCAGGGCGCGGAAATCTAAATAACTGTGGGTTTATTTCCCAGATATAGTTTCCATGAAAAGAACCGAACCGGTAGGTAATGCCCATGAAATATTCCGATTTTTGTATGCCATTATTTCCCGAAAACGGTCTTCTTTCACGAAGCGGCTCGGATGAAACTTATGTGACAAGCGGGACCATAAAGAGAACATTTTATTCGGAAGTGAGAATGGTACCAAGTAAACCTCCTCTGGTTATTCAATGCCGGGGAATACAAGCTTGCCCATTACGACATTTCTTTTCGCACCAGTTGCTGAAATAAGATTGTTGGTGTTTCCAAACAGAAATTCATTTCCCAGAATCGCAAATGCAATGGCTTCCTTCGCATCACTCAAAAATTCGCGAGCTTCCATCGGCAAGACTTCTTGCTTCAGCTTCATATCGAGTATACGCATCAGGGTTTTATTATGTACCCCCCCACCGCTTACAAGAACCTCACTGATATCGTATGCAGGATCGATGAACTTTTCGAAGTTTAGCAAGATGGATTGAGCGGTATACTCCGTTAAAACGGCAATAATATCTTCAAGAGAAAGACCCTGTTGCCTTCCATCGTTCCACAACCGCATTGCCATGGTATTGCTGTAATGTTCCCGTCCTGTGCTCTTGGGCGGGGGTGAGCCGATGAAACCATCCTGTTGCAATATCTTTTGCAACCATTCCATTTTCACCCTCCCCCGGGCAGCAAGACAGCCACCTTCGTCAAAGGCTCGAGCGCCATCTGTTCCGATACGAACAACGGCATCTATCAGCATATTACCAGGGCCTGTATCAAAAGCATACACCTCATCAGGGCGAGCATTTGGTTTAATAACAGTCACATTGCTTATACCGCCTATATTCAATAAAACTCTCCCCTTCTCCTTGCTCCTGAAAAGAAGGTAATCTGAATAAGGAACAAGGGGCGCTCCCTGACCTCCTGCCGCCATATCTGAAGGGCGAAAATCGCCAACGGTTAGACAGCCGGTTCTTTCTGCAATAACAGCCAACTCCCCGATCTGCATTGTGGCATGAGCTTGGGGCATATGATAGATTGTCTGCCCATGAGAGCTGATAAAGTCAATATCCCGGGTTTTTAATCCACTCTGGTGAATAACGATATGCGCGGCCCTAGCCATTTTTTCACCAAGAGACACATTTAACCTGCAAATGGCATCAACAGAAGAGGTTTCTGGCGAACATATTTTCAATATTTCGTGCTTTTCATCCGGGGTGAAAGGCAGTGTGAAAAAATGAAGAAGGCGAACCTCTGTCTCAGCTCCTGACCCCCGTATTTCAACAAGAGCGGCATCGATACCGTCCACAGAGGTCCCTGACATCAATCCGCATGCAATCCTTGCGCTTTTTTTGGTAATATGTATCAACTTCTCAATCATCGAAAATCTCCTTAACTTCAATGAACTCTTGTGCGAATTGTGACATAACACGGGCACTAAAGCGGCTTCAGGGGAGTGTTACATGCATCTCCCCATCAGCGATATCATGCCCGTACAGAACACGTGCGGCTTGTAACAGAGCAGGGTATGTATATTCAAATGTCGCAATATATGCCGGCACGTCAGGAAAGAATTGATAATCGTATGGGCTTTTCATCGCAATGATAATCAGATTTTTTCCCGTTTCAAGTAGCTTTCGTACAAGCTTGATCTGCCCTGGGTTCTGCGATGCACAAAGCGTGCCCACAATGATTATATCAAAGGAATTTATACGGGACAGAACTTCTGCTATCACCGAAGCGTCAGGATCTGGATCGATGCACATTTCGCTGGCACATGGGTTAATGGACCGGATTGCCATCCCTAATGAACAGTTGGAATGCTCCACATCCTCAGCCAGTGTCATGTTAACAGTACCGGGATGGATAACAAGTGTATCACCGTTTTTTTGTGCTGGGATTATATTGCTTTCATTCCTGAACAGTTTTATTCCCTTTCGGAACACCTTCCAGGCCAACAAAGAATGAGCCTGACATCCAACTTTTTCACTTACCTTAGGCGTATCTCCGTTTGCAAGTATATCTTCCCATGACAGGTATTTATCCTTGAGTTTACTTATCCTGTTATATGCGTCCATGATTTTTTCCTCTGGGATATCCCCATGCCGTACAGAATCATAAACAGCCTGAGCGGAGGCCTCTTGCAATTCATAGGTATGCGATATCATGACAATGTCCACACCCGCATTTATCGCGTCAATTGTCCCCTGAGCGGTACCGATGGTTTCTCTGACGGCTTTCATTTCCATGCAGTCTGTGGTGATAACGCCATCATAACCGAGTTCTTCCCGTAATAGCCCGGTAACGATATTGTGAGAGAGTGTTGCAGGAATTTTTCGGCGTTCTATGGCTGGAAAATGAATATGAGCCGTCATGATTGTATCTACGCCCCATGGGATGAGTTCCTTATACGGCACAAGCTCGACCGCACGCAGCCTTGAAAGATCATGCCTGATAACAGGAAGAGCCAGGTGAGAGTCTGTATCTGTATCCCCATGCCCGGGAAAGTGCTTCAGTGTGGTAATGATTCCAGCTTTACGCATACCGAGGATTGCCTGTTTGGCAAAAGCTGATACCATAAAGGGGTCCTCTCCGTAAGAACGGACGCCAATCACCGGATTTGACGGATTGTTGTTAATATCGGTTACTGGTGCAAGATTCCAGTTGATTCCAAGCGCTTTCAATTCAACACCTGTCGCAAAGCCTATTTCGTATGCATTACGGGGGTCTCCCGCAGCACCAAGAAGCATGGCCCCCGGGAAAACGGTTGTCCCCTTCCCCAATCTTCTCACAACACCATTTTCCTGATCCACGCAGATGAGTAAAGGCTTCTCATAGCCCGCTTCTTTGGCGGTTTTTTGGAGCGAAACGGTCAGAGCAAGAATTTCATCGGTGTTTCCCATGTTGCGAGTGAATAAAATTACACCGCCTATCCTGTATCTCGTAATTAGTTTTTTAATCCTTTCATCCGGTTTTTTGCCGTCAAAGCCGAAAACCATCATCTGTCCGATCATCTCTCGCAAACATGGATTCTCCATACCAACTACCCCGATTCATTTTCTCTTAATGCCTTCACCCATTTTATATGTTGTTGTATAATCGTGCTGATTTTTACTTCATTCTTTATGCAAAAAGTTCACCCAGTAGTATAGAAATCCAGACTTCTTCATAAGACTGGAGACTTAGCGTGAATGTATTTTTTCATAATTTTTTTACATTGTCAATAGCAGGGTTAACTTCCATTCATTGAAAGTAATGTTTTCGAATCAAGCGTTGAGAGTTGCTCTGTGTTCCCATTTCATTTGTTTTATCAACAGGGGCCGGTTCATTTTATACATGATTTGCCCTTGTTTTTTCAGATGATATCCCGAAGCGCTGAAGGTTACCACTTTCCACACTCCGAAAAACTTCTTGACGACCACATTATATAGAAATATTATGTACATATGGATCTTTGAACTTGAACTCACAAATCCAGCCGAAATGCTGGGGTCATATGAATATAATCAGGAAAACCATAGTTTTATGCAACGAAGTACCTTTAAGAAAGAATATATTGTTATGGAAAAGTAGCAACTTTGCCTAAAAGTAAGTGTATATAGGAATAAACATCACAGATTTGGGGAGGCAGATTTATGAACGAAAAAATAAGATGCTCTTGGGCAGGAGATACCCCCATATATGTAGACTATCATGACAACGAATGGGGACGGCCTGTACATGACGATATTAAGCTGTTCGAAATGCTTATTTTAGAAGGTATGCAGGCAGGACTTGCCTGGATAACCATACTTAACAAAAGAGACGCATTCCGGGAGGCTTTTGATGGATTTGATCCGTATAAGGTAGCTCTCTATAATGATGCCAAAATTCTGGAGCTTATGGCAAACGAAAAAATAATAAGGAATCGAAGGAAAATAAACGCAGCCGTAGCCAATGCCAAGGCATTCTTAAAAGTTATCGAGGAATACGGCAGCTTTGATAAATTCATATGGGGATATGTTGATTATACACCAATTACAGGCCATCGGGAGAAACATGATGATTTGCCCGCAAACACCCCGCTCTCCGATAAAATAAGCCGCGACTTAAAAAAAATGGGCTTTTCGTTCGTCGGCTCGACCATAATTTATTCTTTCATGCAAGCTACTGGTATAGTCAATGATCATATTACGGAATGCTTTGCTTATAAGGAAATATTAACTGGGTGATACATAACGGAAAAGCTATCGCAGACGTGACAGTGAGGGGCTTGAATATCTGCTTGACGATATTTTTCCGGTGAAATTGACAGGGTTTGAATATATATGTTATTATGTTCCTTAGGATGATATTGCGCAGTGGCGCGGGTTGGAACCACTTTTGTGGGTGCTTGTCGATCGACCGGATTTCATGCTTTTGTTAATCCGCAAGTTAGCATATATCCGTCTGAAAATGTTAAACATCGCAGAATGCCGCCTGCTGTCGCAACAACACACCCGTGGAATTGACATTGAAGGATATCAGTTCTGTTAACAACAATCCAGAAAACCTGGATCGCTGGGCTAAAGTAGTTATGGAAACCGTTCTTGGTTTTTGAAACCCTTTACTAATTGAATATCGCTATCATATCACTCATTGAATGGAGGTATTTCCTATGCAAAAAGCAGCCTTTATGACAGGTATCAACAACATTGAATTGCGTGAGATCAACATGCCGAAGCCTGGTGACAACGAGGTTCTTGTAAAATTAGAGTATGTCGGAATCTGCGGATCGGACGTCCACTATCTTGAGCATGGCAAGATAGGCGATTTCGTGGTGAATGGCGATTTCATCCTTGGACACGAATGTGCCGGAACCATTGCGGAGGTTGGCGCCAACGTAAAAACATTAAAAAAGGGAGACCGTGTTGCGCTTGAACCAGGAATTACCTGCGGACAGTGCTATTTTTGCAAATCGGGTTTATACAACCTCTGCGCTGATGTAGAGTTCCTTGCTACGCCGCCTTACCACGGCTGCCTGCAAAATTATATTGCTTTTCCTGAAAACATGTGTTTTAAGCTTCCGGAAAATGTTACCACGAAAGAAGGCGCTTTGGTAGAGCCTTTATCGGTAGGTATTCATGCAGCAAGACAGGGAAATGTATCATTGGGTGACCGGGTTGTTATCCTCGGTGCAGGTTGCATTGGGTTGGTAACCATGCTGGCTTGCAAGGCATTTGGCGCAACTGATCTGATCGTAGTGGATGTTATTCCTAAAAGACTCGAGCTCGCCAAGGAAATTGGTGCTACCCATGTAATAAATGCCGCAGAATGTGATGTTTTGAAAGAGATTGATGCTATAACCGATGGCATGGGCTGCGACATTGTAATTGAGACAGCAGGCACAAAAATAACCTATTCCCAGACATCCTATATCGTCAGAAGGGGAGGAACCATTGTTTTGGTAGGACTTGCCCCACAGGACATTATTGAATTCAATTTTGCGAAGCTGATGAATAAGGAAGCCCAGATTAAAACCGTTTTTCGTTACCGGAATATTTATCCCCAGGCCATTAACGCCATCGCAGAGGGAATTATTGACGTTAAACCAATCGTAACACATGAATTTGATTTTGAAGACACCGCCAAGGCATTTGATTTTGTTATTCACCATAAGAATGACGTAGTGAAAGCTGTAATCAAAATTTAAGCTCCTGTTTCGTTCAATAACCAAAATCCCTGATTTGGTTGGGTCATGTTTATTATTCAGCCCTCACCTATACTGGTGGGGGCTGAATTTGTTCTGGACTTAATAATAACCTCTAAAACGGTACGAAAGCACCCTCTTGAATGCCTGTATCGAACTGTTAGTAATCCTCGATACGGTCTACTTCTTTGAAACCTGAAGTCTTTTGGAACTTCATATTATGCCAGAAATTATTCATCGCGTCGGATGGATTGATATGGTCAAAGTGAAGCCCATTCAGGATGTCCCGCTCGAACAGAACCGATAGAATGGTCATGTCCTCCTGCTGTCCAGTTTGCGTGTTAATGCGGTTTTCCACGGCATGAACCACAACCGTTTTCACAGGCAGCAAAGCGAAGATATCTCTGGCAATCCTTATTGTGCAGCTGCAGACGAAATTCTTAACCAGCTCATAATATGCTGTTTTGGTAAGCTCCTTTTGTGACAATTTGCCTGTTTTTGTAAGGCTGAGTGAATATCCAGGTACAACATCACCAGCTTTCACCGTGAACTCAACCTCAATGGCAGAAGGGTTGTCCGCACCAAATTCAAAATCACTTCCAAAATCGAGCAAATCGCTCAAAGGATTCATTTGGGCGATTACATCAAGATACGCATCCAAATTGCCATGAAGCACCTGATCGGCCAGCGATATCAGCTTTTGCCAATTTTCATACTCCTGCGTATCCTCAGCTTGGGCTTGGGCTACAGCCTTCTCAAGCTCCTGCTTTTTATTGCTTGACGAAAGCCTTTCAAAAAAACCGGGCTTATACGCATTTAATGCTTTTAGTGCTTCTGCCTGCCTGGGCCCGACCGTTCCGGGAGTAAAAGGCTCCTCCCGCGTTTTGATCTCGTTCCAGTCTATTGCTTCATCGCATGTTTTATGTAGTCCCTGTAGGGTGTTGACCATATTGTTGTACTCTTCAACCTTCACAGCGTTCAGGCCGCCTACCTGTCCGCTCTGCTGGCTTTGATACGCTTTTGAGGAAGCTTGTTTCTTCTTGTTCCCATGGGTTTTTGAATAAGATATCCCTGTCCCCGGAATACCTACAGTGGTGGTTTTTCTGCCACTGGTATGGATGGTATGCCTAAGCCCTTTCGTTCCAAAACTTAAACTCGCACCTTTCAACCCTAAGTTCACCTTTACACCTTTACAGATTTGTATGCTTTTGCGCATCCTAAGACCCATAACACCCCTCCTGTCCCGACTTGACCGGATATGTTTCTATAAACCATATCAAAATGCACGGTTTCCATGTATATTATATCAGCCAAAAAAATACAATGCAATTCCAACCCATAATCATCATTCCCCAGTATTTGGACCACCATTCCAATTTGAATCATTCTATCGGTATCGCAAAGACGAATACATGAACTTTGTGAATTGAAACCAGGCGAATTAGCACACTATAACAGNNGCTGATATATGGTGACGAGGAGGATAAAAAATGGATGAAAAAAAACAGTCTGCTTCAGATGTATCGGAAATGATCGAGCGCCTGGTTGAAAATGGGAAGCTCGCTTTGAAAGATATGGTCCAGCTATCGCAGCAGGAGGTGGATCATATTGTTAAGGAAATGGCCCTGTCTGGGCTGGCAAAACATATGAAACTGGCAAAGATGGCTGTGGAGGAAACACAGCGAGGCGTATATGAGGATAAAATTATCAAGAATCTGTTTGCCACAGAATACGTCTTTCACAGCATTAAGTATCAAAAAACAGTTGGTATTATTGATGAAAATGAAGAAGAGGATTACTACGATATTGCCGAACCCGTAGGCGTGATTGCAGGTATAACCCCGGTAACAAACCCCACATCCACGACATTGTTTAAATGCATCATTGCTATGAAAACAAGAAACCCCATCATCTTTGCGTTTCATCCCAGCTCGCAGAACTGCAGTGCTGAATCAGCGAGAATTGTCAGAGATGCTGCAATTGCGGCAGGAGCCCCAAGAAATTGCATTCAGTGGATAGAGGAACCTTCCATCGAAGCCACCCAACTGCTGATGAAAAATGACGGGGTGTCGCTAATACTGGCTACCGGAGGGTCATCCATGGTGAAAGCAGCCTACAGTGCCGGTAAACCTGCATTGGGGGTTGGTCCCGGCAACGTTCCTTGCTATATTGAGAAGACCGCTGAGATAAAAAGGTCCGTAACCGATCTGATTCTGTCAAAAACCTTTGACAACGGGATGATCTGCGCATCAGAGCAGGCCGTAATCATTGATAAAGAGATTTATAAACCGGTTACTGACTATATGAAAAAGCTTGGCTGCTATTTTGTGAATGAAGATGAAAGAATAAAACTTGAAAAGATAGCTATCAATGAAGAAAAGGGGTCAATGAACCCGAAAATCGTTGGCCAGCCTGCAGGAGTAATTGCAAGAATGGCGGGGATTGAAGCCCCGGATGACATAAAAATTCTGGTTGCCGAAATAGAGGGGGTTGGCCCTGAGTATCCTCTATCCAGAGAAAAATTAAGCCCCATTCTTGCCTGTTTTAAGGTAGAGGATTCAAACGAAGGCATAAGAAGGGCTGTGGAAATGGTAAACTTCGGTGGCTCGGGACATTCTGCCGTCATTCATTCCAAAAATGATCAAATCATTGCCCGTTTTGCTGAAGAGGTGAACACAGGAAGAATTATTGTAAACCAACCCTCCAGCCATGGGGCTATTGGAGATTTATATAACACCAATATGCCTTCACTGACATTGGGCTGCGGGTCCTTTGGCAGAAACAGTACAACAGCCAATGTAACCGCGGTCAATCTCATCAATAAAAAACGTGTGGCAAGGAGACGGTACAATATGCAGTGGTTTAAAATACCGGAAAAAATCTATTTCCAGCCAGGTTCCATTCAATATCTTTCAAAAATGCCTGATATCACAAGAGCCCTAATCATTACCGATGAAGTGATGGTTAAACTGGGGTATGTGAAAAAATTACTGTACCACTTGCGTAAACGGGAAGGCAAGAATTATGTTCGTTCCAAAATCTTTGACAGGATTTTGCCCGATCCCACTGTAGAAACTGTTCTGGAAGGAGCAAAAATCGCATTGGATTTCCAGCCTGATGTCATCATCGCACTTGGTGGCGGATCGGCCATTGATGCTGCAAAGGGCATTTGGCTTTTTTATGAGCATCCGGAAATAGACTTTAGTGATCTGCATATGAAATTTATGGATATTCGAAAAAGAGTGTTTAAATATCCTCCCTTGGGTATGAAGGCAAAACTGGTTGCCATTCCGACCACTTCAGGAACCGGTTCGGAAGTTACATCGTTTACTGTAATTAGCGATCCTGAAAGAGGAACAAAGTATCCTCTGGCCGATTATGAACTAACACCAGATGTGGCTATCATCGACCCGGAGTTTGTTCAATCGGTTCCCGCGCGGGTTACTGCCGATACTGGTATGGATGTTTTGACCCATGCCATCGAAGCCTACGTTTCGGTTATGGCCTCGGATTACACGGATGCATTGGCGATGAAAGCCATTCAACTGGTTTTTGAATATCTTCCCCGTTCTTATCGGGACAGCACTGATTTGAAGGCACGCGAAAAAATGCATAATGCTTCCTGCATTGCAGGCATGGCTTTTACAAACGCATTCCTGGGTATTAATCACAGCCTTGCCCACAAGCTCGGGGGTGAGTTTCATTTACCCCACGGCCGTGCAAATGCAATCTTGCTTCCCCATGTCATCCGGTATAATGCATCCAGGCCCTCAAAGTTTGCTGCGTTTCCAAAGTATGAGCATTACATTGCCGATGAGAAATACACTGAGATAGCAAAATATCTCCGCCTTCCCTGCAGCAATGCTGATGAAGGGGTTGGATGTCTGATATCGGCTGTGGTTGAACTGATGGAAAAGCTGGATATGCCATTATCACTAAAGGAATGTGACATTTCAGAGAGCGTTTTCATGAGCAAATTGGATGAGCTGGCAGATAAAGCGTTTGAAGATCAATGTACCACAGCAAACCCAAGAATGCCCCTTGTATCCGAATTGAAAGAAATTTATCTTAAGGCATGGCATGGTGTGGATAAGATATAGCTCTTTTGCATCTTCGGTGGGTAGATCCCGATAGATCTTCCCACCGAAAAGTCCCTTCGCGTGTGATTCCAATGAACGTTTTGCATGAATTGTGCGCCAACGATCAGAATGCTTTCTCCGAATTCTCTAAGTCCTGTTACTTGATTAATTCTGATAGATCGAATAGAATTTATAGAGGGTTACGTTATGACTTAACACGACCTTGGAATAAGGTACGCTCTTTTTGATAAGACCTGACAGGATACAATAGCGGAAAGATACAACCATTTTTTACACAGGACAGCTAAGCGCCAACTGCTATGTATAGCATTATGCGATAATGGGAGCCCTATTCATCTTCCATATGATATCATGAAAGGAGTACTCCAATGTTTTTGAAGTTCCTTGATAAGCTTGAAAGAAAATTTGGAAAATATGCAATAAAGGGCATCATGCTGTATATTGCCATCGGAAATTTGGCTGTTTTTCTGCTAAACTTCATGATGCCGATCCAAAGCCATCTGCGCCTTATCCCTTCTCTTGTTCTGAAAGGACAGGTCTGGCGCCTTGTTACGTATGTCTTTATTCCTCCGCAAACCAGTATTCTTTTCATATTGTTTACAGTGTATTTTTATTACATGATAGGTACCACCCTTGAGCGTGAGTGGGGAAGCTTTAAGCTGAATATTTATTATCTGGTGGGTATGATCGCAACAACCATCGCAGCATTTATCACAGGTGGCTCAGATGCAACACATCTGAACCTGTCTCTGTTCCTTGCCTTTGCATATATGTTTCCAAATTACGAAATTCTTTTGTTCTTTATTCTTCCCATCAAAATAAAATACCTTGCCTGGCTGAATGTTGCCTTTATCGGGTTTACCGTTCTGTTCGGACCTCTTAGCTCGAAAGTCGCTGCTTTAGTTTCATTGGCAAATTTTATTCTTTTCTTCGGAAACGATATGATTGAATGGATACGGAACCGCAGGAGATCATATAATAAGCGCAAGGATTATTTCAGGCAGATAGAGGAAGGCCGGAGGGCCAATGAGAGAAATATGCGCAAATAGCAAATGATGCACATTCAGACAAAAGACTGCAGCAAACAGCAACAGCCATTCACCAGCAGTCTTTTCATGTCCATAAGAAAAAAGCCGTATCCAAATGATACAGCTTTACTTTTCTACAACATTTTTTGTAATGATTACCGTAAGGCCAAAAGCATGGCTTGCCTAACTTGAGAGTGACTTATCAGTAACAACTGAAAAGCCTTTTCCAGCTATTGATTGTCCATTTTCTATATCGATTCAATTTCTCATGTTTAGCATTCACTGGCATCAGTCTTCATCACTTGAATATTCAACAATACTATTTAGAACTGAAACTCGTTATATCCCTTCAGAACTTCAATTTTTATGTTCGAGTTTCCCATTTCTTCATTCATACTGCTCTGGAACTTTTCTGCCTTATACGATGAGATAATATTGTCCCTGTTGGATTCCAGCGAGTCATACACATTGTCAAGCTTCATGACATGGAACCCATGCATGGTTTGGATGATGCCTGTTTCACCGGGCTTATGCGAAAACGTCCATTCCATGAATTCGGGGACAAAGTTTGTATTTTGGGTTACCTGATAAAGCCCACCTGTATTCTTTGAACCAGTATCTTCACTAAATTCCTCTGCAAGAGCAGCGAAATCTTCACCGTTGTTTACCCTGGCCAGTATATCCTGCGCCTCTTTGTTTTTCTCCTGTACAACAGCATCCTCTGCATCCTGTTCTACTTTGATTAGAATATGCCTTACATCACAATAATCAAAGAATTCTTTATTCTCTTCATAGTAAGTGAGCAATTCGGTTTCATCTACAGGCATTTCATCTATTTTTTTGTCAATATACTTTTGTGCCCTAAAGGTGTCGGCGTAGATAGACTTCAATTGATTCATATTCACCCCGAAGGATTGCTCACAAAAATCCTTCACTGAAAGATTGCACTGCTGAGCGCCTTCATTGACAGACTTTTGCATCTCAGCCCAACTGTCATTAAGCTCTTTTTCATCAACCTTAAAGCCTTCCTTTTTAGCCTCCTGCAGCATGTATTCAACCTGAACAGCCTGCGAAAGCGCCATTTGCTTGGCATAATCAATCAATTGCTGCTGATCTGTTGATGGATCGGCATACGCTAAGACAGACTGGAGATTCTGCATGAAATAATACTTGAATTCATGATGGGTAACCTTATTGTCCCCTACAACAGCAACATCCTTCGGTATGACCAGGTACACCACAGCCGCTGCCAAAATACACACGATTACGGCACAAATAATGAAAAATATCTTCATATCTGTTGCCATCTTTTTCTTTTCTTTATTTTTCAAGAGTCTCATCCTCCACTAAAATAATTTGTTAACCTCGTAGCTAAACAATATCGCTGTTACGCTGTGACATGCAAAACGTGAGCGGACGTTGGTATGTTTACAGGACAGAGCATAACAAAAATGTTCGACATTTATCAAACGCAATATGTACATTATATACACAAATCGATTCAAATTCCAGCTCTTCTTTTCATTTTACACGCTATTCATAAAATTGTAATGTTACATTTCCTATCTGTTCCTGCCGCAAAGACTTTGCATGACCTTGTTCCAAACCCAGATAATGTTTCAGCGGTTAATTATCGCAAACCGCTTAACGCATACGCAGTCGAAACATAAACAACCACAATCGCAATGGCTCCCGGTAAAAACGCCAGTATTGCAGGCAATATTTTTTCAGTGCGGGTGTGCGAAATTTTCTCCCGGTTACTGGAGGTGTTTCTAACAAATGCCCACATCAGCCCCGCCAATGCTGCACCGCAGAAAAGAGCACTCATAATCCATATAAAGACCACCATGGCAAGCTGAGGAGATGGCATACTCTCCAACATGTTGAAATAACTGTTCACATAATCATTATTGGCCTGCATTTCTGTAACACCAGGCACTTTTTCTGATAAAGAACTAATCAGAACAGCCAGTGTATTATTCGTAAAATGAGCGAACATTCCGGCATACAATGAGTTGGTACGGTAAACAATAAATCCAATAAGCATGCCTAACAGGAAAGTTCCGAGAAGTTTTTGAAAGTCCATATGAAAGAGGCCAAACAGTAAACTTGTTATAAAAATTGAGAGAAAAGCGCCAAACCTTTCAAAGCTTCTCTGAATGACCCCACGGAACATGACCTCTTCACAGATACCAGCTGACCCCCCGACAAGCAAAATGTTTATCAAAACTGAGTTTTCATTGAGTGGCAACTGTGGTACAAGTACCCGTCCAAAAATTGTCTTGAGCAGCCACAGGTTAAACAGGTTGATAATGGTTACTATCCATAATGAAAACAGCATCATGGAAAAAATGATGAATAAATTCAGAAAGCTAACGCGGTTCAGCCTTAACATCCGAGGAATATCATATTTCCTTATCCACAGCAATAAAATCGGGGGCAACAAGATTATTACAAACTCGGTTATTAGTATCCCCGTAGTAAAATTCCTCTTTTGAACAATTGTACCAATGAATAAAAGTAAAAATGCAACCACAGAGAAAAGCAACCCTGTTTCAAACAGTTTGGGAGTTTCAAAAGCACTGCTTTCTATATTCCTATTGTTTGCCATTTCATCTCCTCCTGATTTCACTTAGTTTAATTCGGCGTAACCGATCTATTCCCAATGCATCCAGACGTCCGGCCGGTACCCGACTGTAGCTTTCTTACCATTTCTGACAATAGGCGTTTTGTATAGCCCCGGGTTCTTAAACAGTACCTCGGCAGCAACGCTTCCGATACCAAGCTGTTGCATATTCAGGGCCTTATACTCTTTGGCTTTTGGGTTGATCAATGCATCCAGACCTATGGCTGATTTCACACTTTCAAATTCACCCTTGCTTAGCCCATAGCGTAGTAGGTCTATCCGCTGATATTTTATTTTCCGCTCCTTGAAATAACGCTCGGCTTTTTTGGTATCAAAGCATTTTTGTGCTCCAAAGATCTGGATATTCATAAAACCTCTTCTTTCCACATGATAATTAAATATCCCACATCCGGGAAATGATATCAACTATTATATCATGAAAACAAAACTGTGTTCATAGTATTTAATTCAGGGGTAAGGCATGCTATAATACCCCGAATCAACAGGCAATATTTTCATATTTATGTTGTTGTTGACAACCATTTTTTGGTGTGTTACCCTGATGATTAAAAGATAGTTTCTTATCATTATTTCCATGTATTTTATCTATATATTTAGCCGGGTATCCAGAATTGAACATGGAAAATGCGTTTTTCAGACATGGTAAAACAGGTCATGAAACCTTTGGAGCATTGCAGCTCCGGTCACCCTTTTTCTGACTATTGGGCCGCCTCCTACCGCAACATGTTTCAACGGAAAGCCTTCTCATATAAAGAACTGATATCCTTCTTCATGATCACCATCTGCAGCTTAACCCAAACAGGGAAAAATGCTCTCTCCCCTATATAAACCATATGAATGGAGGAAATTGTGATGAAAAGAGTCAGAAGAATATTTGTAAAAATGATGATCGCAGTCATACTGCTTGTGGGAAATATTTCCGTCAGGGCAGAAGTGAATCAATTTCCGGATGTACCAGATACAGCATGGTATTTGGAAGATCTGCAATACATTCTGAAGGATCCACGGGGAATTTTTTCAGGATATCCCGACGGAACCTTCAAGCCGAATGATACGCTGACGGTAGATATGT
>LSQX01275368.1_pt3 | contig 20859 bp, 18 predicted proteins | sample 654561 | NCBI WGS metagenome assembly LSQX01 (sample SAMN04489861, study PRJNA283612) | anaerobic digester metagenome | isolation source: 4 biogas reactors fed with cattle manure at either 37C or 55C with and... | place: Denmark: Kongens Lyngby | collected 2014 | reverse complement strand
CGCGTGACACCGCTCGCGGCGCTCGACTATCTGATCGGCAGCTTTGACTCGGACATCATATCGGTCGATTATCGGGTGAGGGGGTTCACGCGTGATACGGGTGGTAGAAAATATTTTCTCGATTACCCTGTGCGTTCGATTCAAGATTTCATCGAACCGGACACACTCGAGCGATATAACGCGATGGACGTCAATGTCTATCAATCCAATTTGTTTCACACTCGGATGATGCTCCGCGACATAGATCTTGACAATTATATATTCGGTTTCGATCTCAACCAGCTGACCGAAGGTGAAAGCGATGAGATCCGGCACGCGCTTGAGCGTGAGATGATCGAGATTTTCAATGGGAGAAATATCTTTGAATAAGCAGTCAAGTCAACGCTATACACTTGATCAGACGCGAGCGCCTCTTTATGAAGCGCTCTGCGAATATCGCCGTCGCCGTATGGTTTCGTTTGATGTGCCCGGTCACAAGCAGGGAAGGGGTAATGAGGAGCTCACGGCTTTCCTTGGCAAGCAGTGTCTATCTGTCGATGTCAACGCGATGAAGATGCTCGACACCCTGATTCATCCGACCGGCGTGATCGATGAGGCACAGAAGCTGGCTGCTGACGCGTTTGGCGCTGACAGCTGTTTTTTTATGGTCAACGGAACGACGTCTGCCGTCCAGGCGATGATTCTTTCTACCTGCAATCCGGGAGATGAGATTATCATGCCGAGAAATGTTCACCGCAGCGCTATTAATGCGCTGATCCTTTCGCGCGCGATCCCCGTTTACGTCAACCCGTCCGTCAACTCGGAGATTGGTATCCCGCTGGGGATGTCGGTTGGCGATGTCGCAGCCGCTATTCGAGAACACCCGAAAGCCAAAGCCGTGCTCGTGAACAATCCCACGTATTACGGTGTTTGCTCAAATCTGCAAGCCATCGTCAACCTTGCTCACGCAGCCGGAATGCGTGTCCTTGTCGATGAAGCGCACGGCACACATCTGTATTTTTCTGACCAGTTGCCGATTTCGGGTATGAAGGCGGGCGCTGACATGAGCGCGGTCTCACTTCACAAAACAGGTGGTTCGTTGACACAGAGTTCGCTGTTGCTTCTGGGTCCCGCGATGCGCGGTGACCGCGGCTATGTGCAACAGATCATCAATTTGACGCAGACGACGAGCGCGTCTTACCTGCTCCTGTCTTCGCTCGATATTACGCGCAGAAATCTCGTTCTTCGCGGTCACGCGACCTACCAACGTGTTATCGATTATGCGGATTATGCGCGCCGTGAGATCAACCAGATTGGCGGTTACGACGCATTTGGCGACGAGAAATCTGACGGGGATGCCTTCTTCGCGTTTGATCTATGCAAGCTCCCGGTACACACGCGGGCCATGGGACTGTCCGGGGTGGAAATCTATGACCTCCTGCGCGACGAATACGACATCCAAATTGAGTTCGGAGACCTTCACAACTTCCTCGCGATTATGTCGGTAGGCGACCGGCCTGTCGCGATTGAACGGCTGATCGCCGCGCTTGCCGATATACGCCGTTCTTTTGGCTGCGAACCGGCAACCGATCTTGTCAATGAATACATCCGCCCAGTTGTCGCGATGACTCCCGCCGAGGCCTTTTATGCGCCTTCAGAGAGCCTGCCGCTTGGGGAGTGTATGGGGCGTATCGCGTCAGAATCTGTGATGTGCTATCCGCCGGGTATTCCGATTCTCGCGCCAGGCGAACGCGTGACACCGGAAGTGCTTGAGTATATCCGGTACGCCAAGGAAAAGGGCAGTAAAATGACGGGCACCGAGGATCCGGCAGTGGAAAAACTTTTCGTGCTTTTGGAATCAAGCGGGAACGGATCGTGTGACGGGATATAACTTTCGGATATGACGACACCGTCAAAACGTTTTTGACAGGAGGGAGGGATTGTCATGGAATTATGGTTCAGTGAATACCACTCGGCTGATATGAAGATCAGCTTCCGCGTCAGGCGGCAACTGTTCTCACGGCATTCTGATTTTCAACATATCCAGGTGCTGGACAGCTATGAGTTCGGCCGCGTGCTTGTCATGGACGGCATCATCATGATGACGGAAAAAGATGAGTTCATCTACCACGAAATGATCACACACATTCCGATGGCTGTTCATCCGGATGTTCGTCGGGCACTCATTATTGGGGGAGGTGACGGAGGTGTCCTACGTGAACTCTGCCGATACCCAGATATCGAAGAGATTGTACTCGTTGAGATTGACCCCCTGGTCGTCGAGGTGGCGAGACAATTCCTGCCCACTGTGTCCGGTTCTTTTGATGATCCGCGCGTCACGATTCTCCATGAAGATGGGTTGAAGTATGTGCGGCGCAGTCAAAACATGTACGATCTCATTATTGTTGATTCTACCGACCCTTTCGGCCCCGGAGAGAGCCTTTTCAGCCGAGAGTTTTACGGCAACTGTCGTCACGCGCTGAAGGAAGACGGTATCCTTGTTAACCAACACGAAGGCCCCTACTTTAAAGAAGACGCAGAGGAGGCGGCCGCCATTTATCGTAAAACGACGTCGATTTTCCCTGTTGTATCGGTCTATCAGGCGCACGTCCCGACGTACCCGGCCGGTCACTGGTTGTTTGGCTTCGTATCCAATCGGTATGATCCAATCAAGGATTTCAACCCCGAGCGGTGGGATGCATGGGGTATTGAGACACGTTACTATAATACGAACCTTCACCGAGGCGCCTTCGCGCTTCCCACCTATGTTGAGCGTTTGCTAAAGCAGGGCGAGATTCTTGACAATGTGTTTAAGCGCACCATTGAATGGAGGATCTGGCCGCCGGAGGATGACGACGACGATGTGAGTGTGATGTTCGATGAAGAGGGGGAGCAAGATGACCACAATAGCTGAATGCGATCAGCCGGTGACAGTGCCGGACAACCAGCCGTGTTTCGCGGGGGAGCTCTTTGAAGGTACGACTTTTTGCGGGTGCGGCTGCGCTTTTGAATCGAGCAGGTTGGCCCTGTTCGGAGCGCCCTTTGACGGTTCGGCTTCATTTCGTTCGGGTGCACGGTTTGCGCCTTCAGCGATGCGGCTTGATTCATGGGGGCTTGAAACGTATAGTCCTCTGCTCGACCGTGACCTTGAGGATATTGGTGTTTGTGATCTGGGGGATTTAGATTTGCCACCGGAAACAGCACTTGCGCTGGATCGTGTTGAAAAGGTGTCCGCATCGGTTCACCAAGCAGGGAAGATTCCGGTCATGATCGGGGGCGATCACTCAATGACCCTGGGAGCTGTGCGCGCCGCGCATGCGGCCCATCCTGATTTGCATATTGTTCATCTCGACGCTCACACAGATCTTCGTGACCATTACCTGGGAGACTCCCTCTCGCATGCCTCCGTGATTCGCCGATGCCATGATCTTGTGGGCGACGGCAGGATACATTCATTTGGGATTCGCTCGGGATTACGTGAAGAATTCCTGTTTGCGGGAGCTCACACCTATTTGTCTGCTTTCTCGCTTGAGGAAGTGCCGGCAGTACTCGAAACCATAGGCAACGCGCCGGTTTATGTTACGATCGATCTCGATATTTTAGATCCGTCCATCCTGCCCGGAACCGGGACACCGGAGCCGGAAGGCGTGACCTTCTCTGACATGAGGCGCGCGCTCACGATCCTGGGCAATCTCCGTATTGTGGGAACAGATCTTATGGAGCTCGCGCCCTCTTTGGATCTCTCGGGGGCTTCGACCGCGGTCGCTTGCAAACTGTTGCGAGAGTGGCTGCTTATGATCCGGTAGGCGCTCTCAAATTTGCCTGTTTAATCTGTTATAGTGTGGGCGGACGGGCAACGACGCTTCGTTAAAAGGAGTTCGTTGCGTGTCTTTTCGCGTGAAAAACCAACAAGTTATACTGGCGCTATGGTGACGTGCCGGCGGGAAGGAGACGAGTCAGGATGGCCAAGGCTTTAATCATTGGAGCGGGCGGCGTCGCACAGGTCGCGGCGCACAAATGCGTTGAGAACAAGCGGGTATTCACAGAGCTTTGTATCGCGAGCAGAACACGCTCACGATGTGATGAACTCAAACACAAACTCGATGGGAGAGGTGTGCCGATCTCAACCGCGCAAGTCAATGCTGACAATGTTTCTGAACTTGTCGCGTTGATCCATAAGGAAAAGCCGGATATCGTGATGAATCTCGCGCTTCCCTATCAGGATCTGACTATTATGGACGCTTGTCTAGAGACAGGAGTCGATTATCTCGACACTGCCAATTACGAACCGGAAGACACGGCGAAATTCGAGTATAAATGGCAGTGGGCGTATCAAGACAGGTTTCGCGAGCGCGGCCTGACTGCGATTCTCGGCTCGGGTTTTGATCCCGGCGTCACAGGCGTCTTCTCAGCCTACGCGCTCAAGCACGAATTTGATGAGATCCATGAGATTGATATTCTCGACTGCAACGGAGGCGACCACGGCTATCCGTTTGCGACAAATTTTAACCCTGAGATCAATATCCGCGAGGTCACGGCCAACGGGCGCTATTACGAAGACGGACAGTTTATTGAAACGCCACCGATGGCGATAAGCAGCCGTTATGACTTCGAAGGTGTCGGTGTCCGCGACATGTATCTGCTCTACCACGAAGAGTTAGAATCGTTAGCCAAGCACATCCCGGGCGTTCGTCGCATACGTTTCTTCATGACATTCGGCGAAAGCTACCTCACGCATCTTCGCTGTCTCCAGAACGTCGGCATGACCTCCATTGAACCGATCCTTTACCAAGGCATTGAGATTATTCCGCTGCAGTTCTTGAAAGCTGTTCTTCCCGATCCCGCGTCACTGGGGCCGAGAACAAAAGGCAAAACAAATATCGGCTGCATCTTTACCGGTAAAAAGGACGGGGTCGACAAGGTGTGGAGACTTTACAATATTAGCGACCATGAGGAGGCCTACCGCGAGGTTGGCTCTCAAGCTGTATCCTACACAACAGGCGTTCCCGCTATGATCGGCGCGTCGATGGTTTTGACGGGTGCCTGGAAGAAGCCAGGTGTTTGGAATGTGGAACAGCTCGATCCCGATCCGTTTATGGACGCGTTGAACCGCTTTGGACTGCCGTGGATTGTTGATGACAACCCCGCCCCCGTTTTGTAGATAAAACTATGGTTTCAGATAAAGACAAACAAATGATCGATCGCAATTCTCCCGAGGAAGTCAGGGAAGGCGATGTTGTCAGCCAATCGCCCGACCTGTGTTTTCAGGTTGCCATGCGTCACAGCCCCGCGCCGCCGGAATTGCCGTTCTATCATATCCCCACACCGGGTTATCTCATAGACGAAAAATCGTTGGAAGACAACGCGCGTCTCCTCATGCAGATCAAGGACGCAACGGGGTGTAAGATCCTTCTCGCTCAGAAGGCGTTCGCTTGTTTCCCACTTTATGAAATGCTGTCACGATATCTTGACGGCGCTTCGAGTTCAGGTATGTACGAAGCGCGATTGGCGCGCGAGGAAATGGGTGAAGTCAGTGAAGTGCACGTCTACGCGCCGGCTTACAAAGATGAAGAATTTGAAGAGATTTTGAAGATAGCAGACACGGTCGTCTTCAATTCTTTCGAGCAGTGGGACAAATACCGGGATCGAGTGATTGAGCAGAATCTCTCGGGGGGGCGGCAAATTTCGTGCGGCCTCAGGATCAATCCCGGCTATTCCGAAGTCACAGTTCCCCTTTACGACCCGGCAGGACCCGGATCACGCCTCGGTGTTTCGGCGGAGACATTTAAAAAAGGACTGGCGCAAGGGCGTTTTGATGGGCTTTCCGGCATTCACTTTCATTCGCTTTGTGAGCAAGATGCCGACGTGCTAGTTCGAACGCTTGACGCGATTCGCTCATCGTTTGGTGAGTGGCCCCAGGGGCTTTCATGGATCAATCTCGGAGGTGGGCATCACATCACACATCCGGGTTACGATCTCAATCTTCTTGTTCAAACAATTGATGAGCTCAGGGCTGAAACCGATGCGGTCATTTATCTGGAACCCGGAGAAGCCGTCGCGTTGAATGCGGGCTGGCTTGTCGCCACCGTGCTTGACCTTTTCCAGTCCCAAACCATGATGGTTGCTATACTCGATACGTCAGCCGCCTGCCACATGCCGGATGTACTTGAGATGCCCTATACTCCGGCCTGTTTTCTTCTGCCTGCGCCTGAACGCTCGGGCAGAGCGTCCAACTGGTATGAAGGCAAGGACGCGAGCGCGCAACCTTATTCAGTCCAGCTCGCGGGGCCGACCTGTCTTGCGGGTGACGTCATTGGCACCTACTCGTTTGAGTGCCCCCCTCTTCCGGGCGATCGGATTGTCTTTACCGACATGGCAATCTACACTATGGTAAAAAATAATACATTCAATGGTGTCCCGTTGCCTGCGATCATGCTGAACGATTGCGATGGCAATCTAAAGGAGCTCCGGCGCTTCGGCTACAGTGACTTTAAAAGTCGGCTCGGCTGACGCGCGCTGCGGACAAAATGTGAGAAAGTGAAATAGGTTCGTCTCCATGAGGATGCGAAATATTAATCTGACTGAAGGAACGATCTGGAAACAAATCCTGTCCTTTGCGCTGCCGTTGCTCGTGGTCAATCTGTTGCAACAGGTTTACAGTGTCTCGGATTTAATCATCGTCGGAAACTACGGTGGGATCGACGCCATGGCGGGTATCGGCGCGTCAGCGTCCCTGATTAGCATGATCATCGGTCTGGCGGTCGGTCTCGCGACGGGCGTTTCAATCATTACCGTGCAGGTGAATAGCAGTGAAGACTATGACAGTCTTTACAAGGTTGTCCACACGGGCTATGCCCTAGCGTTTGCCACGGGCATTGTACTGTCACTGCTTGGCATCTTTCTTGCTCCCGCTATGCTCAGACTGATGGGCACGCCCGCAGATATATTGCCCTATGCCATACAATATCTTCGCATCTATTTCATTTCAGCTGTGCCCGTTGTTATCTACAATATTGGCGCAGGTATTCTTCGCGGTGTCGGCGACATGCGCCATCCATTCCTGTTCTTATCCATCGGCATTCTCCTCAATATCGGCCTTGATATTCTTTTCATCGGGGTGTTCGACTGGGGCGTTGCCGGTGCCGCATGGGCGTACGTCATCGCGCAACTTGTCACCGCCTTGCTCGTGACATACAGTCTTGCGAGAAGTATGACTCCGTTCCGGCTTTTCCTTCGCGACATCTCCTTTCACCGCGGAATTCTGTCTAGAACCCTCAAGGTTGGTATTCCTGCGGGAATGCAGGCATTTATCGTCGCGCTTTCCAATGTCTTCATTCAGACAGCCATCAATAAGTTTGGCAAAAACGCGGTGGCCGGATTTTCCGCAGCAACGAGAAGTGACAGCTTTGTATTTGTTTTGATCAGCGGTCTGGCGGTAGCTGTTATGACATTCACGGGTGCCAACATAGGGGCGCGCAAGGTGGGGCGTGTCAAGCGCGGGCTCCGCCAGAGTCTGGTGCTCGCTTTTGTGCTGGTGGCGGCTCTCTCAGGCCTTATCATCTTGTTGCGGCGACCAATCGCCGCGGCGTTCAATCCGGATCCCGATGTCTCTGCTTATACAGTGCGGATCATGCTGTTTCTACTCTCGATGTACTGGATCTTTGCCTTGACCGAAGTAATGGGTGGCGCGATCCGTGGTATGGGCAACTCGCTCTTTCCGATGGTCATCAGCCTGATCTGCATGGCGGGTGTGCGCTTGCTTTGGATTCTTGTGGTGCTTCCCGTTTGGAATAGCCTCGATGTGGTTATCCTGGCATACCCCATCTCGTGGGCGGCCTCGCTTATTGCCTATCTGATCTATATCAAGGTCAAGGGCGGAATTGTGCCCAAGAAGCTGCTTGATGAAATACGCCGTGAAGCCGAGGAGATGGAAATGTACCAACAAAAACCAAAGGGCGAGGATACGGCGATCTCTTAAAGCGTTCGATGCGTGACAGACATTGCGCGTCTTTTCATGTAAGATTAGTTTCACAGTCAACCTTGGCCATTCAAGCGTTTATCGCTCGATCTAGCAAGATCGAGAAGGAGCGGGAAACCTCTCTATGCGAGACACTCAAACCATCGTTGGATAGAAAGGCAGGCTACCCTGATGGATGATAACCGAATTGTGGCGCCAGATAAAGATGAGATAGACAGGCGCATGAAGTGTTTTCGTTTTTTTCCGCTTGAAGGGACAAGAGGAATGGGCGACCGTTTCCTGCAACCTTGGTTGTACGGCCACGTCTATGCTTCAGGATCGCGCAGGCGAGGTGAATTGAAGCGCGCGAGCAAGGAACTCAAGCGTTTTTTCAATCAGCGTAATCTGGTTCCTATCTTGGAAGATGCCGGAGAATATCGAGATGAGTTGTTGGAGTCGCAGCTTATGGACTCTGCTGCTACTTATCTCGCACTGTGTCGTGATGATGACGGATTTGGCCGCAAACTCTTTGGTCTGATACGTATGAAACCGGACGAAAGAGAAGATAAAATCATTGCTGATGTGTATACCGGTATGATTCCGATTTTAATGAAGTTGGCTGATCTCCCTGAACGCGTCGCAATGATTCAGGCACTTGATCACGCGTGTCGCGCCCAGTATCCGCAACGATGGAAAGATATGGAATCGTTGATTGATTCCATGAAGGATCAAGCGTCGCGATCGCTCTTCCCACCGTTTGAAAGTCAACAACAAGGTGAAAGTGAATGTTCGCCTGAGCAGTAATCGCCGACAGACATATGCCTGCTTCAAGGTGGAGCCGTCGTAATAGGAGCAGTGTTCGGCCAATATTGGCGTAAGCATGACCCGCTTCTATGGTGGAGATACAACTCATTCCGAAATCAAGTTCTCCCGCAAGTTTGAGTTGCGTCATATTTATGCGCACTCTCTCCCGGTTGATCAAGTAGCCCACCCATAGTTCGGGGACGTGGAAATTGTCTGGAATTATAGTGAGGCTGGGTCTATAGCTCAAACCTTGGGGTTTATGTGGCAGAGGATAAAATGGGTAGCGCCGAGTATGTGAATAAGGTTTGAGAACCAAGCGGGTGGACATCGCGGTGCACCTTTCCTTAAGCAAATCAGTGACGCATCAAAGGATTTAATACAAGATAGCATATCAAGAGAAATCAAAATTTTGATGTGATCAAAATTATTACACGTTAAACGGCCGGTTGATTGCATTTACCGGTAAAAGAAGGGAAGGCACGCACTGAAAAACGAAGAACAAAGGTTGATGGAATCTCAACAGCGAGAACCAACCGCTATTCTGGTGGCTGTCGACGCAGGAGGACGCGGTGGCGATTTTGTAGAGCGCTCACTTGATGAACTAGAAGATCTCGCTAAAACCAATGGATTTAAGGTGCTTGAACGAATCGTTCAGCGTCTGGACCAGATCGATCGCGCGACTTTTGTCGGCTCTGGCAAGCTTATTGAAATCCAAGCACGCGCTGAAGAAATAGGCGCGGGATACCTCATTTTCGATGGCCAATTATCGCCTGCGCAGACTCGAGGTATCTCGGAGGCAATAGATCTCAAATTGAGTGATCGTGTCACCGTGATTCTGTCCATTTTTGCAAACAGAGCGCGCACGGATGAAGGCAAGATACAAGTTGAGCTCGCTTATCTGCGATACAGGCTGACGCAGCTTACCGGGCGCGGAGTTGAGTTGTCACGTCTCGGCGGAGGTACCGGGACACGAGGGCCGGGCGAAACTAAGCTTGAACAGGACCGCCGTGCCATCCGGAAGCGTATGGCAACGCTTCGCGGTGAGCTGCGCAAAATGGAGGAACGTCGAGAACGTTCAAGGTCACTTCGAGATCGCCGCCAAATCATCACAGCTGCCATTGTCGGGTATACGAATGCGGGCAAGTCGACGCTCTTAAACAAGCTCTGCGATGCCAGTCTAGCCACGGGCGATCAGCTTTTCATGACGCTTGACCCTACGGCCCGCAGGCTTGATATTCGCGACGGCATCTCACTGGTGCTGGTTGACACCGTTGGATTTATTCGTGATCTGCCCAAATTTCTTGCGCAAGCCTTTCGAGCCACGTTTGAAGAAGCGGCGTCTGCCGATCTAATTTTGCTAGTCGCAGATATGTCCGATCCCGAAGCAGCCGCCCAGATAGAGGTAGCGCAAAAACAGCTCCAGGATCTCGGAGCCGGTTCAATTCCGATTCTATATGTGCTCAATAAAATGGATCAAGTTGCCGCGGATCCATATCATGACGTAATGACGTTGCTACGTAATGAAAAAACTGAGCAAATCGCTCCTGTGTCTGCATTAACGGGAGAGGGCATGGACGATCTTGTTGACCGGTTGGCATCATTTGTTGAGGAAACGCTAATCTCCTATCAAGCGATTATTCCGTACAAGGAAGCCGGACTCATAGCCCACGCGAGAGACCACGGAAGCGTTTCGGAAGAGCGCTACGAAGATGAGTGTATTATTCTTTCAGGTCTTATACGCAAAAGCCAAATCGGACCGTTGCTTCCCTGGATTGAACATTGATGAAAGATTGGGCGAGGTTACTTGTTGCGTGACTTAGGCGGGGTTTGTCGTTGTGCTAACACTTGTGCCTGTTTCGCGTAGAGAACGTCGTTTATGGCGTCCATCAAGTCATGTTTGTCGTTATAGGCTTGGGGATCGATCGCGGGAAAGAATTCAACGGTGATTTTTTTGCGCCGCAGATGCTTCCAGTCGATGGAATGCGGAACGGACATATGGCGCGAAAACACCTCATAGGCGCCGTCAATGTAAACAGGTATCACCGGCACCTTTGTTTTAGCTGCCAGATAGGCGGCACCGTTCATGATTTCTCCGATGAGTCCATCGTGTGTGCGTGTACCCTCGGGGTGAATCATAACAATATTGCCTTTCTCAAGCTCTTTTTTTGCGAGAAGAAGACCTCTCAGCGGGTTGCCATGACGATCGATGGGGATCGCCTTTCCGACACGGAACATGATCCGGCCTGTCAAACCGAAATTTTGCTCGAGGTCGGATCCCGCAAGACATGAGAAGCGCGGCAGTTGCTCTCGCGGAATACCACCCATAATCCAAAGCCCGTCAAACATTGATTGATGATTGGCCACCACAATATAGGGCGCGTGCTCGGGCAGGTTATTCTGACCGACGTAGCGGAGTCTCAGCGAAAGGCGGCTCACGAACATGCCGACCAGAAAGAGGATATGCCCCTGCCATCCGCGCTCTTGCATTTCGGTGGGTTTTTTTCTTCGTTTACACATCAGTAATCCCTGAATCATCCTTACTTGTTCTTGTCGTTTTCACAATTTGTGTTATCGGTGAATGATAGCGTGTTTCTTCTTTTAATGAAAAAGCTACGGATGAGATCGCCGCAACACGCTTCGAGAATACCGCCTGTGACCAAGACGCGATGATTCGAGGGCAGTGCGAACGTGTCAAAAACCGAGCCCGCCATGCCTGATTTGGGGTCGTATGCCCCGAAATAAAGATGCCGGACGCGTGCCTGGATGATTGCTCCCGAGCACATGAGACATGGTTCGAGGGTCACGTAAAGATCGCACTCACAAAGCCTCCACGAACCGAGCGTACGGCAGGCTTGCCGGATCGCCGCGATCTCAGCGTGTCCGGTCGCGTCTTGCTGGCTCTCGCGTGTATTAATTGCCTGTGCGATGACTAGTCCGTTGTGCACGATGACAGCGCCTATGGGCACCTCGCCAAGAGACGCGGCCTTTTTGGCAAGCACAATTGCCTGCTCCATGAAAGCGTTGTGTTCATTGTTGCATTCTTCGCCAAGTGATTGTGTGATCATAATTTCGCTCAAAATCCATTTTACGTCAATCACAGCAAATACTCTGCCAGTGATGTGCCATTATCCATTACTTACTATAACAGTTGCATCAAAGCGTTTTACGCAGATCTTGCCCAAAACGAGAGGCTGTCACAGGAGTCCGGCGCTGTGGTAGAATAATCTGAACTATATTCCTGGAACCTGAGTGTTCCGGAATCAAACTATGATACGAGAGAGTTGAGAACAATCGATGGCACTTAAACAAGGACGTTGCATTAACTGCGGATCTATCCTTTTTCTTGATCCGGGCATGCCCAAAGGCCACTGCCTATTTTGTGATTGCGTTTTTGATAACACTGACGCGTTCCGAGCGGAAGAGCACCCGGAAGAATTTACATTCCCTAACGACAAGCAACCGCCATACGAGGGGCCATCTCTTTTCCCTTCCCAGATGCAGCGCGGTCCTATCGTTGCAGCACCGAAAGCTGCCATAAGCGCGCCCGTGGAGAAAGATGATTATGTTCTTCCCGAGACCAAGGTACCTTCACTCAAAATTCCGATGAAAAACATCGTGCTATTTGTGGCAATCGCCGTGGCTGTGGTCGGTATTTTCCTGGCCGTTACTTTTCCGATGACCGCGAAACGTGACAGGCAACAGACGGAAATTACGGATCAATTTGCGATAGAACTTCCTCTGACTTTTGATAAAACAAAGGATATTACTGTGGAGGGGATGACTAGCACCGATGTTATCATCGTGCTGCCCGCGGCGATCACTGTGGAGGAGAGCATCGATCTCTTCAATATTTATTGCGGCATACGGACTGATGTTCTCGAGCTCAAAGACACATCATTCAAGGCGACCAAAAAACCAGTGACACTGCGGATCGCGACTCCCGGAGGGGGCTATTTGATTAAAACGCCGGCAGACGAAAGCGCTCTTTTGCCGGGTGCGATAAAAAAATTGGATTAGACGATCAGGATAGACTATTTTTGTTAATATGACAGGCTCGTGACAAACGGGCCTTTTTATTTCATAAAAAGCCAATACTAATAAAATGTTATTTGTTTATTCACACTTGATTATCAAGTTGGCAATCAATGCCCGTTACAATACAGATGTTGTCATGAGTGTTAGGAACTCATTTCATACTTTCTCCTCCAATTGATGAACAGACCCGGGAGTGGTGCCCCGGGTCTGTTGCGTTGACAAGGTTTCAACGGTAGTGTTACAATTCCCATTGCTCCAAATGGCGTCCGGTGAGTTCGTTTTATACGGTTTTCGTGAAAAATAGGATTTGCTGCAAAAGACTTGGAGGGTTGTCCGAGTTGGCTGAAGGAGCGCGACTGGAAATCGCGTGTGCCCCATAAGGGTACCGAGAGTTCGAATCTCTTGCCCTCCGCCATGGTCTAACGACGCACATACAAAACCTCTGAGACAAAATGCTCAGGGGTTTTGTTATTTTGGGGAATCGAATGCGAAATTACAGTAGGAAACGAATGAGGGACATGAACCCGATGGCGATGGGTAGTGTGGCGTAGGACAACCATCGTTGAAACGGCGTGGGTGGGCGCGGAGTTTCGGGCAGGCCCGCCGCCGCGAGAATAGCCGGAATCGCGACAAGGTAGTTGAGCGAGAATAGGGCGCGCAAGCTGCCAGACAAGAGGGTCAGACTTAAAAAGACCACAGTAAGCGCAGTCACATATGAAATCGTTCGCGTAAACGATTTGCCGTTGTTGTATACAGACCGTTTGAGGATAACCGAAGATGACAGGGAGTCATCGCGCATCGCGATAAACACGAGCAGAACGAAAAGAAGACCGTAGAGGCCATACGCAAAACGGAAATAGATCGTCACAAAGACGGCAAGTCCCGCAGTTGCAAGGCCAATGACAAGTCCCTGAATAGGCGCTATACGGTAATTGCCTGGATTCACGGGAACACCGAACAGTTCTTTCTTTGTTAACCCGCCCCCTGCGGGGACGGCATGTGCGACTAGATCATGATAACAGCCGATTGCCATGGCAATTCCCGCGATTAGCGCAAGCGACGCGGCGTACGTGAAGAGCACATTACGCGTGTCGATATAAATTCCGATTTTTTTAACAGCGATAATCAAAATAATTTCAGTTGCCAGAGCCGTAGCAAGGAGGCGGGTGAAATAGAGGAAATGGTTGCTTGTCCGCCTTGCGCCACGCGCGATGAGTACAGCGAACAGCGCGAATGCAAAGTGACCTGAAAGCAGGGAGAGGTAGGCGATCGTAGACGGAATCGAGGCAGAGAAGAAGACACCCGTGAGGAAAAATACCGTGAGAATATAGCCGCTGAGTTTAATCACGAGTTGCCTCTGTTAACCATGAAAGGCAAAATGGAAACGCTCGGAGCGGAGACTTTCTCCCACTTCCTGACTGAGCGAAAATCCTTGCCCCTGTCGTCGATCTATTGTATCATGACACCGTAAGTGGGACAATTTAAAAGCAGTTCAGAGGTTGCGTCGACAGGTTCGCGGCATCAGATGAAGTGCGCGGCGGATTGTTTGTGGCGTAAAAATTTGATTATTATTTTGGTCGGTAGGTTACATGGGTCTTGGCTTAAATATTGGTATTGATTTGGGAACAGCAACTGTTCTCATTTATGTTGAAGGACGCGGCATCGTATTAAGGGAACCATCCGTTGTCGCGGTCAACAGCCGAACAGGACGTGTCCTCGCTGTTGGCGAGCGCGCCAGCCTTATGCTTGGCCGCACACCGGATATCGTTAAAGCTATCCGTCCACTGCGCGAAGGCGTTATCTCTGATTTTCAGGTCACTGAAATCATGCTTAAAGAATTCATCAGCCGCGTCAACACGGGATTTTTTGTTCGCTATTTTAAACCGACTATTGTGGTCTCCGTTCCCGGAGTGATTACACCCGTCGAGCAAAAGGCTGTCGAAGATGCTTGCCGTCACGCAGGCGCGCGCGAAGTATTTCTTATACGAGAACCGATCGCGTCCGCAATCGGAGCAGGGATCGATATTACCCAAGCCTCCGGTAGCATGATCATTGACATCGGCGGTGGCACAACCGACATCGCTGTCATTTCGCTGTGCCGTCCGGTCGTGGACACATCGACCAAGGTCGCGGGTGACAAGTTTGACGAAGCGATCATCCGGTACATTCGACGAAGGCACAATGTGCTGATCGGGGAGCTGACGGCGGAAGAGTTGAAAATTAATATCGGATGCGCCTATCCGCGAGAAGAAGAGTTGACCATGGAGGTGCGTGGGAGAAATCTCATCACGGGCATGCCCGCTATACTGACGATTAGTTCGACCGAGATGCTTGAAGCACTGGAAGAGCCGGTCAGCGCGATTTTCGAGGCCATCCATTCCGTTTTGGAACAGACACCGCCTGAATTGATGGCGGATTTAAGTCAGCGCGGTATTGTGATGACGGGTGGAGGGTCGCTATTATACGGGCTCGACCGAATGCTTGCCACGCGTGTCGGCATTGAAGTTATTGTAGCCGAGGATCCTGTGTCTTGTGTCGCGATCGGCACGGGCATTGCGCTCAACATCATGAACGAGCACGCAGACATTGCCGGATTCTGATAAGCCAAGAGTTGACGGGCTATGATGTTTGTCTTATACTTTCACCGATCCCCTTGGGACAATGTCCTTGAAATAGAACGGTAGCCGTCTTTGACGCTCCAGCTGGGCTGTAATTGGGATTAATCTAGATTTCCAAGAGGGAAAAATCCATATGACGGATAACATCTGGCTGGCATAGGAGCCATCCAACTCTGTAATTGAACATAATTCCGCACTGTCGGGGTAACTATCAACAACAATTGAGAAAAGGAAATTTTATGGCACAACCTGATTTTCGCGGGAAAACAAAAAAAGATCTTTCCGCAATCGCCCACATCTCTGGTCTTTTGACACCGGGAGACACGAGCCGCATGACCAAGCAGCAGTTGCTGGATTTTCTCGTCAGCATGGCAGATGAATCCAATTCAGATCTCACGGTGGCTGAGGCGTCTGCGAAGGCAGAGCAAGGCAAAGCACCAGCAGAGGCATTGTCACACAAAGACGAGGACATGCCGGCAAAAACGCCTGCACCCAAGAAAACGACTGCTACCTCGCAACAAGTCAGGAGTGTGGCAGACGAAGCATCGGAGAAATCAACCACAAAACCGGTCAAAACAAAGCAAAGGACGACTGGGTCACGCAAGGTTCGTTCTGAAAATAACGGTGAGGATTCCGAAAAAAATGCCGGTCCTAAAAAGACAGGGACGAGAGAGTTCAACGTGGACGATGAATTCGTTGATGAGGACCTCGACTCCGGAGGAGACGTGGACGAAGCTGCGACCGATCAAAAGGGCGATAAACAAAAAGAAGTCGTGACAGGTGTATTGGAAGTAATGTCCGAAGGCTATGGCTTCCTTCGCATGGAAAACTACATTCAGAGCAATCAAGACATCTATGTTCCGCCGCAATACATCCGTCGTTTTCACCTTCGAACGGGAGACCATGTGACCGGTCCCGTCCGTCAGCAACGCGATAACGACCGCTACAGAGCGCTTTTCTATATCCGTGAGGTCAACGGGGAATCACCTGAAAAGATGATCAGGCGCCCTCACTTCGACCGACTCACACCGATCTATCCAACGCAACGCTATGTCTTGGAGACGGTACGTGATGAATTGTCAACACGCGTTATTGACCTTGTTTGCCCGATCGGCAAAGGTCAGCGCGGAATGATTGTTAGCCCGCCTAAAGCAGGAAAAACAATGCTTTTGCAGAAAATCGCCAATGCGATCACCGTTAACAATCCCGAGGTAAAACTGATCGTTCTATTGATCGATGAGCGTCCGGAGGAAGTGACCGATATGCAACGGTCAATCGATGGCGAAGTTGTCTACTCTACGTTTGACAAAACACCTGAAAATCATGTCCGTATCACGGAGTTGGTTTTGGAGCGCGCCATGCGCCTTGTCGAACTCGGACACGATGTTGTCATCTTGCTTGACAGTATTACCAGAATGGGACGCGCGTATAACCTGACGATCAATCCCACAGGTCGGACGCTGTCTGGCGGTCTCGACCCTGGGGCGCTTTATGGCCCCAAACGCTTTTTCGGCGCTGCTCGGAACATAGAATTTGGTGGCAGCCTCACGATTATGGCCACAGCCCTCGTCGAAACCGGATCGCGGATGGATGAAGTTATCTTCGAAGAGTTCAAGGGAACGGGCAACATGGAAGTCATCCTTGACCGTAAGCTGGCTGATAAACGTATCTTCCCCGCAATTGATATCACGCGTTCAGGTACGCGACGCGAAGAGCTACTTCTCTCCGAACGCGAACTCGATGCCATCTGGATTCTACGCAAGACATTTTCACAGCTTGAGACGTCAGCCGTCACAGAAACAGTACTCAATCTGTTGCTAAAGACGCGCGACAATGACCAATTTATCTCGTCCATCAATGTATCGATGACCGATAAATCGCTCTTCGATGCCATGCGCGGCAGCATGCCGAAGCGTGACGGTGCTAGTGCTGGATTTTCAGCGAGGAATAACAACAACTAAACGACATGACAATTGATTTCATATCTTTCCTGCGTGACGTTACGTCGAATCCGATGCTGGCGGTCACCGTGATTCTTACAATCGGTGTGATTCTCGTCAACGGATGGACAGACGCTCCCAACGCAATCGCTACAGCCGTATCGACGCGCGCGATGTCTATCCGGGCAGCCATCGCTATGGCTGCCGTGATGAATTTCCTCGGCGTTTTTCTCATGACTATGCTCAGCGCGACTGTCGCGCAGACGATTTTCAACATGGTCGACTTCGGCGGGGACGCGCACAAAAGCATTGTGGGTCTTTGCGCGGCAATGGTGGCCATTGTCGTATGGGCTACGGCCGCTTCCGTGCTGGGTATTCCTACAAGCGAAAGCCATGCTTTGATTGCAGGGCTTTCCGGCGCCGCGATCGCGCTTAACAACAGTTTTGCGGGCATCAACGGGTCGGAGTGGGTTAAGGTTCTTTATGGCCTCGTCATCTCGTCGGTCCTGGGATTTATCTCAGGATTCGTTTCGTCAAGGGTAATCGCGAGATTTTTCGCGGGCCGGGACAGGCGCAATCTCGCCCACGGCTTTCGGAAGGCCCAGATCGGGGCGGCAGCCGGTATGGCGTTTATGCACGGCGCCCAGGACGGTCAGAAGTTCTTGGCCGTGTTCATGCTCGGTATTTTTCTCAATAAAGGGTATACGAACGCGCAGACATTCGTCATCCCGGTTTGGATGATGATTCTGTGCTCATTGGTCATGGCGCTTGGAACGTCAATTGGCGGATACCGGATCATTAAATCCGTGGGGATGGATATGGTGAAACTCGAACCTTATCAAGGGTTCGCGGCTGATCTGGGGGCAAGTGTGACTCTGCTCACCGCTCAACTTATGGGCCTGCCCGTCAGCACAACACATACCAAAACAACAGCCATTATCGGCGTGGGTGCCTCGACACGTCTGTCTTCGGTGAAGTGGGGCATTGTCGGTGACATGGTGAAGAGTTGGGTGCTGACATTTCCTTGCTGTGGGCTTATCGGCTATGGCATGACTAAATTATTTACCGCTATTTTCTGATAGATAAGACCTATTTGAGAAGATCGAGCGCTTAGGAATGAAGGTAACACAATGTTCAAAAAAAAGAAAAAAACCAATTATTTTGACCTCTTGAGCGGCCTAGCCAAGTATACAGAAGACGCGGCGGATTTTCTCGCCTCCTCAATGACCGACTACGATTCGCAAAATCTGCAATCATTACTCAGTGAGATGCATGATATCGAGCATGCGGCTGACCTCGCCCTCCACGATATGACAAAGAAGCTGGCACGTGAATTTATTACACCCATCGAGCGGCAAGATATTATGTCGATTGCCAATATGATCGACGACGTCACCGACGCGATTGAAGACGTCTTGATGCTCCTGTATATGTTCAACATCAAGGAACTTCGAGATGAGTCTTATGAGTTCAGCGAGATCATTATCGCTTGCTCGAGGCAACTCTCGAACATTATGAGTGAATTCGAGGAGTTTAGGAAATCAGACGACATCCGCCGTCATATTATCGAAATGAATGATTTGGAGGAGGCAGGCGACGCAATCTATGTTCGCTGTCTGCGCCGTTTATATGAAATGAGCGATGATCCGATACATATCGTTGCCTGGACTGAGCTTTTTCGACATATGGAAGAGTGTTGCGACTCATTCGAAAATGTCAGTCAAACAGTCGAACACGTTATCATGAAAAACACATAGGGCTGTCCCCGGTATTACCGGGAACATTGTCCGAGGTAAACAGCCGCGCTGTCTTTGACATTCAACAGGCTGGCTGTTTAGACTCGCATCGTCAGGGGAGCCGCTCGAAGCGGCTGAGAGGACACATGTCGACCCTTGAACCTGATCCGGATCATGCCGGCGGCGGGAGTGCACTTTGCATTTAGTTTTCGCGTCGTGAAAACGATTGCGCGTCAGATGTTGCCACCTGTCGTCCTCATAATTTTTCTGACCATCATGCTTCAATTTCTTTCCGAAAAGGGCATCATTCGGCATTTTATTCTGCCTGCTCCCGGTGATATCATTGCCTCTTTAATTAGGGATACGCCTGCCATGTCAGGCCTCATTTTACATACATTTGAGAATACGATCAGGGAAACCCCCGATCTGATCCGGCGTTTCCTCAAAGCGTCGGCCAAAGGCAGCGATATATTTCGAAACATTTGGCCGAATGGGATTGGAGTACCGTTATCCATCACAGGTTTGGGGCGGCCAACGCAGGCGCGCCGCATTTCTGCGAACCTATCTTTATTCGAATGATCTGATGCTCCTTGACGAACCTTTCACCGGGCTTGACGCCATTACTCGAAGCCAGATTCACGAGTGGTTGCTCGCGAACTAAGAGGCGCTCGGCCTGTCCATCCTTTTGATCACACACGATATTGAAGAATCGCTCACGCTGTCTGACAGAATCTATGTGCTTTCGCAAGGTCCTCCGTCGTCACTGTGGTCGTCGCTCGACGTTTTGCAAGTAAATCGGTTGAATGAGGAGTCGGGCTCGGAGGGGTAATATCTCGAGTGGGGGAAGTTGCGTGAAGAGATCCGTCGGCGGATATTCACAGCGCTGTAAGCAATTTTCCAAAGACATGTATACTAAACATGGAAGTTTTCGTTGCGGATTGCGATGAAAATGCCATCAAAAACGTGATATGGGGTGATGCCGTGTTGTTATCGGCTTTATGCAATTTGTCTCCGCGATTCTGTTTGGTGTTAGCCGCCAACAGTGAAGGGGAGACGTCATTATTTGGCAGTTTGGAACAGTGGCTTCCGGCCGCTATTCTGCTTGCTATAGCTGCCATATTCTTTATCTTTCGCAAGGTTATCGCGAAGGGGATACTTTACATTGTGCTAGCCCATTCGCGCCGCCGTTATCCCGATGACTACAGAGTGATGAAAGAGGAGATTGTAAAACCTCTCAAGATCTTTATTCCGATTATATTTCTTACGGCTTCGTGCCACGTCGCCGTCTTCATCGCGGATCCATGGCACAAATTCCTGATCAAATCCGTTGACACGCTGATGACAGCGATCGCGTTCTGGCTCTTGTTCAAGACGGCAATGGTCATCGGGGTCCTTTTTGTTCGCAGAAAAAACTTGACGGATCAGCCGATCGGAGCGAGTGCCGTTTCGCTCCTCGTGTCTATGATTCGCTTCGGTATCATTTTTATCGGAGTTCTTGTCATCCTTTCGTATTGGGTCTCCAATGTCGCGGGATTAATCACGGGACTTGGTATCGGAGGATTTGCGCTCACACTTGCCGCGCAGGATACGATCGGCAATTTTCTGGGAAGTTTGGCCATCTTGCTCGACCAGCCTTTTAATGTGGGGGATTGGATCAGCACAAAGGATATTGAGGGGTCGGTCGAATTGATTGGGATGCGCACCAGCAAAATTCGCTCGTTTGACGGAGGGCTTATCTCCGCGCCCAACAAACTCTTGGCGGAAGCGGTGGTGACCAATCAAACCAAACG
>LSQX01291235.1_pt1 | contig 20860 bp, 18 predicted proteins | sample 654561 | NCBI WGS metagenome assembly LSQX01 (sample SAMN04489861, study PRJNA283612) | anaerobic digester metagenome | isolation source: 4 biogas reactors fed with cattle manure at either 37C or 55C with and... | place: Denmark: Kongens Lyngby | collected 2014 | reverse complement strand
ATAATTAAACATAATAGATGATATAACTTCGTGGACATTCATAAATGCTTTGAAAAATCCTGGTAAGAAACCCCAGAGCATACCCCCAAACATACCAGCTAAAATAGCAACTATCCAATGTAACCCATTAGGTAAGTCCCACATAAAACCAACAAGTAAAGCAAACAACATTCCCATTGTATACTGACCTGAAGCCCCTATATTGAACATTCCCATTTTAAAAGCAAAACCTACTGCAAGCCCAGTCATAAGTATAGGCGTTGCAAAGTAAAACACATCCCCTATACGATTAAGTCCTCCCAATGCAATATATCTAAATCCAGCAATAGCATTATTAGGCGCTGCAATTAGCATTACTATAAATCCAAAAATCAAACCTAGAACTATGGCCATTAGTGCTGAGGCAAATGAGGATAGTCCTATATACTGAGATATATTTTTGAAACTAAATTTATTTTTATCCTGCATTATTGATCACCTTCTTATCTCGTTTTGCACCAGACATATACAGTCCTAATTCTTGAACACTAGTCTGCTTTGGATCAAGCTCTCCAACAATTTCGCCTTCATATATAACTAAAATCCTATCACTAACATTCATTACTTCTTCTAATTCTAAGGAAACCAAGAATACAGCTTTACCTGCATCTCGTCTAGCTACTAATTGTTCATGAACATATTCTATGGCTCCTACATCTAATCCTCTTGTAGGTTGAACTGCAACTAATAGTTCATGTTTTTTATCAATTTCCCTAGCTATAATTGCCTTTTGTTGATTTCCACCTGACATGCTTCTAGCTTTTGTTATGGCCCCTTGTCCACTTCTTATATCATATTCATCTATAAGTCTTAAGGCATAATTTCTAACTTCATCAAATTTTATAAATCCGTACTTTTGAAATTTAGGCTCCCAATATCTTTGTAATACCAAGTTTTCCTCCAAAGTATAGTCTAATACTAGTCCATATTTATGCCTATCTTCTGGGATATGGCTCATACCTGTTATGGAGCGTTTTCTTATGGAAGCTTTTGTAATATCTTGTCCACAAAGAGTTATACTTCCAGCAATTGGAAGTTCTAATCCAGTTAAGGCATGTACAAATTCTGTTTGCCCATTACCATCTATTCCAGCCAGGCATACTATTTCTCCGCCTCGGACTTCAAAGGATATATCTTTTACTGCATTGTTTTTATGAATTTTAGAAGGTACAGTAATATTATTAACTGATAATACTACCTCCCCTACATCCTTGTGTTCTTTTTCTATACTAAAGGCCACATCTCGTCCTACCATCATTCTAGATAATTCTTCTTTGGTGGTTTCAGCTACATCTACTGTTCCAATATACTTTCCCTTACGTAATACAGTACACCTATCAGCTACTTCCATTATTTCATTTAATTTATGAGTAATAAATAGAATTGACTTTCCTTCTTCTGCAAACCCTTTCATAATTTGTAGGATTTCCTTAATCTCTTGAGGAGTTAGCACTGCTGTAGGCTCATCAAAAATTAGAATTTCATTGTCTCTATACAACATTTTTAAAATTTCTACCCTTTGCTGCATTCCTACGGAAATATCTTCAATTTTAGCATCTGGGTCTACACTTAACCCATATCTTTCACTTAGTTCAACCACTTTTTTCCTAGCTTCATCTTTTTCTAAAAATCCTGCTTTACTTGGCTCAATACCTAGGATAATGTTTTCAAGCACAGTAAATACATCCACCAATTTAAAATGTTGGTGTACCATTCCAATACCCAGAGCATTTGCATCATTAGGGTTATTTATATGAACAACTTCTCCATTTTTCCTAATTTCCCCTTTTTCAGCCTGATATAATCCAAAAAGCACACTCATTAAAGTAGATTTTCCTGCACCATTCTCGCCTAATAGCGCATGAATTTCTCCCTTTTTTAACTTTAAGGTAATATTGTCATTGGCAATAATTCCAGGAAATTCTTTAGTTATATTTAGCATTTCTACAATATAATTTTCCATTATATCCTCACTCATTTAAATATATTTTTTATTTATAAGAAATATTTCGATTTTTAGTAAAAAAAAAGAGGGAATTTTTAGTTCTCCCTCTTTATAGAATTATATTCTTAAATCCATATCTTATTATCTAGTTTCAACGTCAACTTTTTTAAGTCCTAATCCCTTTGTAAGTTCTTCTGCAGTAGCATTTCCAGATGGATCTGCAACGTCGATTTCACGTATTGCTTCTATTTCTCCAGCTTTCATTTTTGTATATAATTCATCATATTGAGCTTTATCAAATTTTTCAAATCTATCAAATGCATCTGCTGCTTCGTCTCCTATAACTTCTGTTGGAAGACCAACACCATCATTTGCTGCATTGAATACTGTAGTTTTTCCACCATATGTTGAAAAACTATCAGTTTTATAGATAGAAGTTAATACATCAACAACTGAACTTGCTAGTCCTTTTACAGCTGAAGTCATTACTGTTTCTGAGTCATATCTTTGGTCTACGTCTACACCTATTACTTTTGTACCTGATTCAGCTGCTGCTGACATAACTGATTTACCTACTGAACCACCACATGCAAATATTACATCCATGCCTTCTTGATACATTGCTTTTGCTGTTGCTTTATTAGAGTCAGTTTCAGCAAAGTCTCCTGTGTAATGGTATAAAGCTTTTATTGCACCATCAGCAAGACCTAATTCTTCTGCAGCATCTTCTGCACCCATAAGGTAACCATAACCAAATGCTTGTACAGCTGGTACTGCCATGCCACCCATAAATCCAAGATCAGTCATTCCATCCATAACTGCAGCATAACCTGCAAGATATCCTGATTGTTCTTCTGCATAAACTATACTTGCTACATTATCTTCAGTTTTAAATACTGAGTAATCTGCCGTATGTGGTGCACCATCAAGTAAAATAAATTTAACATCTGGGTATTTTGTTTGAGCTTCATAAATTGCTACTTCAAATAAAAATCCAGGTGTAACTACTACTTTTGCTCCACCAGTTATTGCAAGATCAATAGCCGCTAAATAATCATCATCTGTAGCGTCTTCAGGCTTAATATATTGATGAGTAATCCCTTCTGCTTCTGCAAATTGAAGTACCCCTTCCCATGAACCTTGGTTAAATGATTTGTCATCAATATTACCTTTGTCTGTAATAAGAGCTATTTCGTGCCCAGTGCTAGTTCCACCAGAACATCCAACTAAACTCATACTTACTAACATAACTGCTAAAGCAATTGCTAGTATTTTTTTCATTTTATATCCCCCTTATTAATTAGTAGACAAGAAAAACTGTCTATGCAATAATTATACCCTTAAATAACCAAAAATACAAACATTTGATGCATAATCATTTGATTTTAGATAATTTTATTAACAAGGGTCTGTTTCACAAACATCATATCCTGCCTCAGCTAATACTTTTATAGATTCATCTAACTTATTTTCGTTAATCATGACAATTGGTCCAGTACAACCCATTCCAGATTCTGCATAAATTCCATTTTTCCATAGAACTTGAACTGCATCCTCTAATTCCATTATATCTATTCCGTTAATTGTCTCTGTTACGGTTTCTTTTGGTGGAGCTATAACCTCTTCCTCAACTGCTTCTTTTTTTGTTTCCTTAGTCAATCCAGCTAATATTTCTTTTAAGCCTGCATCATTGGCCTTTTTAAATTCAGCCTTAGCAATTTCTTTTATATTTCCCCTAACTAATCCTGCTCCATAAGAAATAGCATTAGCTACTACAGGTATTCCGGAAGCACGGGATAAAATAAGGACTAATCTTTCATAGTCTTCTCCGATTCCTGGTCCATAGCCGAATCCTGCAGATTCATAGCTGCCCCCAGTTGTGTAGGATGAAAAAACTTTCATCAAGATATTTCCTGTTAGTGTATCTGTTATCATTATATCTGAAGTTCCTGTTAATAAGTCATTACCTCTCATAACAGTTCCACCATCTGATCTTTCTGATTCTGCAAAGTTTACATCATATCCCTTTGCTGCTAAGTCTTTAAAGGCTCTTTCCACAGGTCTAGCTCCATCTACATTTAAGATTCCAATAGTAGGTTCTTCTATTCCCATTGCCTTTGCTGCAATAATTCCATATATACCGTTCTTAACCATAGCTTCTACTCTATGTGGGGATGAAGTTCCTGTAGTTGTTGCTAAATACATTTCACGACCTCTTCCTGGTGTGGACATTCTACCTACAGTAGATACACCAATTGGGAAGTTATAGTGCATAGTAACACAAGCTCCTAATTCCCCACTATCAAGTAATTCTTCCATCTTTTTAGCTACTTCTTCTTCTGTTTCTGCAAGAACTTGACTTAGTTTTGAGTCAACCTTTGGTCCTATTAAAACCACTTCAATAGTAGAATCTCTCATTTGTGCCATTTCGGCACCTTTTACCATATTGTCTATGCCTAATTCACTGCCCAAAGTAGTGATACCAACTCTGACTCTATCACCAAATTGTCCAGTTTCTAATGCATCAGCAATATCTGTAAAAACCTTACCTATAATTTGCTTAACATTGTTTGACATTTTTTCACCTCTATTCTTTAAGTAGATGCGAAGCAAAATCTCTCATAGCTTCAGCTACTAAGTTTCTAACTTCTTCTTGAGATATTCCTTTTTCTTCATCTAGCTTGCCTGGATTTTGTTCCATTACAATAGAAGCACCATCAAATAAATTAGTCATTCTACCTAAGAACAAACTACCTTTCCCAACAAACATTGCCCTTTTTATATTGCCAGCTAGTAATTCTTCTCTAGCAAAACCAATATATGGTATTCCTGAAGGAATATGTCCTTGAGTAGGTGCCCAACCTTCCATTCCATGTTTTACAATAAAATCGTTGATTTCTGTTCTTTCTAAATCCCCTCTTTTAACTCCAAGTGCAGCGATCATCTTATAGTTAGCCGTAGGTACATCTCCAGCTCCTGCTGGTTTAGTAACATCTGGGTTTTGCATTTCAACACTATACTTGTCTATATCAGTTATCTTTAAATTTCCCCTATCAAGTGGTTCAGTTACTAAAGAAGTAATAACTGCTTGAGGTGATGAACCTGTACCTACTGTATGTCTACCAACCAGGTCATTTCTAAGAATTGGATTTACTCCATCATTAGAGGAAACTAACATAGCAAAACCACCAATAACATCTTCTAATATTGGCATATCTTTTTTAACATGGTCTTTACCATTCATACCTAATTTTGCGGTAGATCCACCTGCTACTACCATTACGTTTTTAAATGTACCTGCTTGAACTAAGGATGCTGCTAATATCATTGCATGAGCTGGTGCTGCACAAAAACCTCTAGTGTCTGAACCTGTTGCATTTACAAGTCCTGCAACTTCTGCTATAGCTTTAGCAAAGTTTCCTCCACCTCTTTGATTCATATCTCCACAAGCTTCTTCAGAACACTCAATAACATATTCAATATCTTCAGGATTAACATTGTTCTTATCTAATAAGTGAAGTGCTGCTAATACTGCTGAAGATTTTGATACTAAGTTTTCTAGTATAACATGTGCATTTAAGTTAACATCTACATCGTGAGCTCTCTTTACACAACCTACTAATTTACCTTCAAAATAAAGACCTTCATCTCCATGCTCATTAACACCCTTTTCAATTTCTGATAAGTCATTGCCTTCTTTAAGCTTAGCTACTAATTCTTCACTAATTAAAGGATGAGCGGCTAATTTTGGTTTTATACTTGCTACAAATTCCTTAGATAATTTAACTAGGTCAAATGCATCTGAAATTTTAATTAGGCCATAGAATTCATCTTGTGGCATAATTTCACCAAATTTACCTTCCCTTTTCGCATCTGCAACATCTTTGTCAAACCATGGTTGTTCATAGTTCTTTAGTTCTTCCGGCTTGTGATTTCCTATATATACTTGGTTTGGTATATAGTTTACTGCTTGATCAAAACTACGTAAATGCTTAGGTATATTCTTTAAATACTCTGATTCTGGATTCAAATGACGCTCTGTAGTTTGTGTTGTTCCATTATGAATAATCATATCTGGAGCATGTACTAATACATACGATGAACCCTTTACAACTGAATAATTCATACGACACCTCCGAAATTATAGTACTTAATTAATATTTAGTATATAAATGGGTGAAATAACAAATTCACCCATTTTATATAATTATTTAATTATTTTTCAAACACTGTTTGATCTTCTACTTCAGTTGATAGTCCTTTTAAAGCTCTTTCAACTAGTCTTCTTCTTAGTGTTTTTTCTTCTGCAGGATCTAATTTTGGATCCCCAAGAGGATGTGGAATTGCTATTGCTGGAACTATTCTATTAGCTCCTACTGTTAATGATATTGGAACTACTGTACAAATGTGTACTACAGGAAGTCCCGCTCTTTCTATTTCTTTAACCATAGTTGCACCGCAACGTGTACAGGTGCCTCATGTAGAGGTTAAGATAACAGCGTCTACTCCATCAGCTAATAACTCTTTACTAAATTCTTCAGCAAAACCTTTAGCACTTGCTACAGCTGTACCATTACCAACTGTTGAATAGAAGTATCTATGAAGTTCACCAATTTTGCCTTCTTTTTCTAAATCTCTTAATACATCTACTGGTAAGACTCTGTCAGCATCTAAGTTAGCATATACTGGGTCATGTCCACCATGAGCTGTTTCCCATTCTCCTTCTTTCAGATCCATAACTCCACTAATATCATACTTACCATATTTGGAAGCTGATGAAGATTCTATATGATCTGGGTTACCATGAGGAACAATACCACCTGATGTTACTAAAGCTATTTTAGCTTTTGTAATATCTTTGATTGCTGGATTTGGAGCTACTCTATCAAATACAGGCATTGGGTATTCAGTTTGGAATTCTTCCCCTTTAAGTTTCTTCACTAGCATATCAACTGCTCTTTCAGAACCTCTCTTATCAGTAAAGAAATTCTTTCTAATTCCTCTCTCTAAATAATTCTCTTCTTCCGGTGTTCCAACTTCTTCTCCTCTTGCTAACTTAAGAGCTAATGGAACCATCTTTTTAACTGCATCTCTCATTCCCGCAGCACTATTTCTTGTGGAAGTAATGTAAAGAGATTTCTTAAATATATCTGCACCTGGATTCTCAACATACATACCAGTAAGAACGGGTATTCCTAATTCTGTTTGTACAGCATCTGCTACTGTACCACAAGCAAAACCATATCTTCCAGCATTAAATGCAGGACCTGCTATGAAAAAGTCTGGGTTTTGAGCTTTGATTAATTCTAGTACTTCAGCAAGAGCTTCTTCTGTATTTTCACCAAAATAACTATCACCACATATTACTGTTGCAATTATTTCAGCTTCATCTTTAAATCCACCATTTAATGCCATACCTGGACCTACAAAACCTTCTCTTACTTCAGGTTTATGGTCAGCCATCTCTTCTCCACCAATACCAGCAAAGAATTGGTTTATATAGTGTACAACTCTAATTTTTCCCATGTATCTCCCTCCTCTCATTTACTTGAATTGGGATTATTAATTGTTAAATAAGCCAAATTCATTTCTTATTGCACTTACTTCTTCAACTATTTCATCAACATCTAGTACCATTTCCATCATACCAATTTGATCATCAAATACTTCTGCATCTACACAATCTTTAAATTCTTGTTCTACTACATGATACACTCTAAGTCCCAACGGAACTCCTGCTAATGGACCTGCGAAAGTAGGGTCTCCTGCTGTAACTGTTTCTGCTGCTAATCCTGATGCTTCAGCTTCAGCTCCACCTATTAATACGACAATATTTTCTGCGCCGTATTTTTCAGTTAACTCAACTACTCTACCTTGTATTTCTAAGTCCATTGCGCCTGCAGCCGTTCAGACAAAACATTCCGTTGCTGAAAATACTACCTCTGCAGGTGTGGTTTTTACACATTCTTCAATTGCTGGTCCAGGTATTCCATCTCTGTCTCCAACGATGATAACTTTTTTGTTTTCATCTAAAATTGTCATTAATCCACATCCTTTCTTATATTCAATTTATATTAATGATTTCAATTAATAAGTTTTTGCTGACATCTTATTGAAGCCTAATTCGTTTGTAGCTCCAGTAATAGCTTGTATTTCAACTGTTATTGTACCATCTTTAGCTAAACTTCCGTCAAATCCACCTGCTATTATATCTGTATAATCAAGTGTTCCTATAACTTTGTCCATCTTTGGAAGTACAATAACTTCGTTTGCATTACCACCAGTTACAACTGCATTAGCAGATATATCAGCATCTGCTAGTGATTGACTTGCTCCGTCTCTACCTGCATACTCATCAGTAATTATTACTGCTTTAACACCTTTTGCTTCTATTTTTCTAGCATTCATAACAAGGTCAGTATCTGGATTACCAAAGCCTTCTTGGGATACTACTACTCCATCTAATCCTAAGAACTCTGTTAATTTAGCTGTCCAGTCTGATGATCTTTCTTTATCAGCTAGATATACGTTTTCATTTGTAATTATAACACCAACAAAGTTAATTTCTTTTCCATGTTGATCATATAAATCATGAACTACTGGATTGTTTTGGTGATGGTAAGTTGTATTTTTATCACAAGCTGATACACAGTTACCACTGATTATTGCTCCATCCATTAATTCTGTTGGATAAAGAAGAGTTGGAACTATTTGCTTAGCATCTACTCCATATACATAAGTATCATGAAGTAATCCTTGTGATTGTAACATTTGAACATATGCAATTTTAGGAAGCTCTGGATATTTTCCTATACCTTCTAATAGTGGCAAAGTTTCAAAAACTTCCACTTTATCTGGTGTCATTGTTTTAGCTGCTTCTGCTAAATAATTAGCTGCTTTGAAACCTGCAAATCTAACAGCCTTTTCATGATCATGTTGTTTTAATATATCTAGTGGCTCACAAGTCAAAACTAAATTGTTTAATTTTGAAAATGGTGTATAATCAGCACCAGGTCCCGACATGTCTACAATACCTTCTTGGAAACCTACTATCTTTCCTGTAGTAACTACAGCACAACCTTTTAAAACATTAGTTTTACCAGTACCTACAGTTTGTACTTTTGAAATTACTCCAGGAAATATTCCTCCAGGTCCTTCTACCTTAACCCTTGGTTCAACAACATCCTTAACAGGTGTGATTCTAACACTTTCACCTGGTCTTGCAATTTCAACGTCTACAGATTTTAAGTGCTCATCTTCCTTGATTAAATCGATTAGCTCTTCCTTGTTTACATAAAGCACTCCATTATCAATTTTGGTCATATCACCAAATTGAATATCTTTAATTAGTACTTGGCCTAATTCTAGACGCATGATTTCACCTCCTCTTATATTGGAAATATCTATTTCAATTCTCTTCATTAAGAATTAAAATCTAAATTAAGCGTATTTCTCTACTAAATTTGTAACTGATTCTACATTAGCATCATCTGCAACTACAGAATCAACCATTTCTCCATCCTTATAAATGGCTATTACAGGAAGACCCATAACTTTTTGTCCAATTGCTAATCTTCTTGCCTTTGTAATATCCAATGATGTAAATTTAATCTTATCACCATGTGCTTCTTTAAGCTCATTAATGTGAGGCATTAATGCCTTACATGGCTCACAAGAAGGGCTCCAGAAATCTACCAAAATAGTCCCTTCACCTTTTAGAACTTCATCTTCAAAATTATCTTTGTTTAATTCAAACATAATATTACCTCCCGTTTTAATCTTCAAAATTATCGTCTATATATTTCTCAGCTTGAACTGCTGCTATTGCTCCATCAGCAGTGGCTGTTACAACCTGTCTAAGTGATTTAACCCTATTGTCTCCTGCAGCAAATACTCCCTCAATATTGGTTTTCATATTATCATCAGTTTTTATATAACCATTTTCCATATCTATTATACCATCAAATAGATTAGTTGCTGGAAGATATCCTACAAATACAAAAATTCCAAATGCACCATCTTCTTCATCAGGGAATACTTCGCTCAGTTCACCTGTTTTTACATTCTTGAATACAATTGATTCTAATATTCCTTTTCCTTTTACTTCTTCTACTACAGTATCCCACATAAATGCCATTTTTTCATTTTTAAATGCTTTTTCTTGAATACTTTTTGCTGCTCTTAGCTCATCTCTTCTATGAACTATGGTTACTTTTCTTGCAAATTTAGTTAAGTAAATAGCTTCCTCAACTGCTGAATCTCCCCCACCTATTATAAATACTTCTAGGTCTTCAAAGAATGGTGCATCACATGTTGCACAATAAGATACCCCTCTTCCTGTTAGGGATTTTTCTCCTGGAACACCCATAGGTCTTGGAACTGCACCAGTTGCTATTATTACTGATTTAGCCTGGTATTCACCCTTATCACCTTTTAATACTTTGATTTTTCCACTAAAATCAACTGACTTAATTTGGTCTGAAACTCTTACAGCACCAAATTCATCTGCTTGTTCTACCATTCTAGCTGTTAGTAGTGGCCCTGTTGCCCCTTCAATAGATCCGGGATAGTTAGCTACTTCATCTGTAGTTGCTATTTGTCCTCCTGGAGCTTCTTTTTCAATAATTAGGGTACTTATTCTTGCTCTTGCAGCATAAAGTCCAGCAGAAAGTCCAGCTGGTCCCCCACCAATTATAATTACATCGTATATCATAATTTAGCCTCCTTGTATATTAATTATTTATTTAAACTTTTAAAACTACCCTCTTATCTCTTACCCAATATTGTACAATCTAATACAAATAATAAAATTTATTCTATTCTATTTGCATCATTGTAATATTAATTAATAAATTTGAATATGATCGTTAGATTATTAACAGCCCAGAGACATTATAACTCATTGCATAAATATTATCAATCTTATTTTAAATTATTTGTTTTCTAGCTTGTCAATTATATAGGTAGCTATGTTTACAGAGTGGTCTGCTACTCTCTCTAAATTACTTATTGCATCTAAAAATACAATTCCTGGTCCAGTTTCGCATTCCATTTTACTTAGTCTATCAATATGATTAGCTCTATTTTTAGATTCAAGCATATCTACCTTGTCTTCTATTACTAATACTTCCCTAGCTATTAATTCGTTACCTGTTTCAAAGGCTATCATAGTTTTTGAAAATGCTGCAATACATGCTTCAAACATTTCATGTAATTCATCTATAGCATCTCGTGTAAAGCTAAGGTTGTTTTTCAGTTTATACTCAGATAGCTCTACTATGTTTTCTACATGATCTCCTACTCTTTCTATATCATTTATAGTATAAAATAAAATATTTATTTCTGCATTTTGTTTCTCAGAAAGAGAAGCTTTGGATAACTTCACAAGATAATCAGTTATTTCTTTTTCAATTTTATTAATAAGTTGCTCTTGTTCATATACTAATTCTATACCACTATATTTTTCATCTGAAAATACTTCATTTGCTAAAATCAAATTATTTAAAACTAAATCGCCCATTCTATTTATTTCTTTATTAACTTGCCCTAAAGCTATAGAAGGTGTTTCAATAATTCTTTCATCTAAGTATATACTAGCTTTTGCAGCTACTTTATCTTCCCCTGGCACTAAAAATTCTGCTGCTTTTACTAGTAATCCAGCAAAAGGAAATTGTATAATTAAGTTAATGATATTAAAAAGCGTATGAGCATTAGCTATTTGTCTTTTAACATCATATGGAGTTATGCGCACAACTAGGGCTTGTATGGGCATCCTAAGTACTGTCATAAAAATAATGGTTCCAACCAAGTTAAATAAAAAATGTATTATAGCAGCTCTCTTTGCTGTCTTATTTGCACCTAAACTTGATATAAGACCAGTTGTGGTAGTTCCAATATTCTCACCAAATAAAACAAGGAAAGACATATTCATTGTAACTAATCCTTGACCTGCAAGTGCTTGTAATAACCCTATTGCAGCAGAAGAACTTTGAAAAACTGTGGTAAGTACAACACCTGCTAACATTCCTACTATAGGGTTGTTTAAGTTTACCATCATGTTAACGAATATTTGATTGTCTGCCAATGGTGCCAATCCTGTGCTCATCATATCCATACCTATAAATAATAATCCAAAACCTATTAGTATCTCAGCAGTATCTTTGTGCTTTTTTTTGGATGAAGCAATCCAATATGCTACACCTATGGCAATAGCCAAAGGTGCGTATTTAATAATATCAAATGCTATAAGCTGAGCTGTTACAGTAGTACCTACGTTTGCCCCCATTATAACACCTACGGCTTGAGTTAGGGTCATTAGTCCTGCATTAACAAAACCTATAACCATTACACTTGTAGCACTGGAACTTTGAACTATCATAGTGACTATAATACCTACTAATACACCCATAAATCTATTATTAGTCAATACTTCTATTAATTTTCTTAACCTGCTACCAGCTGCTTTTTGTAGCCCATTACCCATTAAATTCATACCATATAGGAAAAGTCCTAAACCACCTAATACCGGTAATGCAATATCCATAATATCCCCCCAATGAATTAATCCTTATTCTTATAAGGACATATTTGTTATCCTAAATAAGGAAATTCTAATTGTCTTAAGGCTTCAAATAAAACTATATTTACAGAATTAGATAAGTTTAGAGATCTTGCTAGGTTATTTATCATAGGAATTCTTATGCAAGACTCCTTGTTGTTTTCCAATAGTTCCGTTGGCAACCCTTTAGTTTCCTTTCCAAATACAAAAAAGCTATTATCTTTATACTGCTTATCTGTATATTTAGTCAGGGTTTTTGTAGTTCCATAATAAAAATCATTATTAGGATATTTCTCCTTTACTTGTTCAAAATTATCATAATAATGGATTTCTACTAAATTCCAATAATCTAATCCTGCTCTTTTAAGATATTTATCCTCTACAGAAAATCCTAAGGGTCTAACTAAATGTAATATTGTAGAGGTTAAAGCACAAGTTCTTGCTATGCTACCTGTATTATGTGGGATTTCAGGTTCAACTAGCACAATATTTAATGCCATAATTACTCTTCATCTCCAATTCCTAGTATAAATTTTTCTATAACTTTAGCAACTCCATCTTCATTATTATTAGAAGTAATATAATCCGAAGCTCCTTTTATTTCATCTCTGCTATTTCCCATAGCAACACCTAAACCTGCATATTCTAACATAGATAAATCATTTTCATTGTCACCAATGGCAATTATTTCTTTGGAATTTATATTATATTGGTTAGTTAAATAGGTCAAGGCTTCTCCCTTTGATACATTCTTCCCCATTATCTCAATATTATTGTCCCAAGAACTAGATATACTAATATCAACCATTTGATCTAACTCATTTCGTACTTTAAATAATTTTTCCATACTACTATCTATAAATATAAATTTTAAAATATCCAAGTCACTTCTCATTAAAATTTCCTGCTTTTCTTTGAAGATATTTATATTTAAATCTAATCCTTCCATATTAGCAGAGGGAGTATTATAAAAACCAATAACCTCTTCTATTAAAGTATTGGCGTAAAGACCATATTCATCATAAAAATGATAATATATATTATTTCTCTTACCAATATCTAATATGTGTTCAATTATATTTTTATCCATAGGTTTTTTGTAAATAATTTCTTGTTGCTCGTTTACTATTATTGCTCCATTACATGCCACAATAGGGCTACCAATATCTAAATCCATTCCATATTGTAATGCTGACTTCAATATTCTACCTGTAGATAAAACAATATTAACACCTTTATCTTTAGCTTTCTGAATAGCTATTTTAGTCCTATCACTTACTTGATGATTGTCATTTAACAAAGTTCCATCCATATCAATGGCTACTAATTTGTAATTCAAAATTATCCTCTCCTATTCTTCAATTACAATATAACATATATAAAGAGAAAAAAGAATACAAAAACTAACTCTTTTAAGTTGATTTTTGTATTCTTTATTTAAAATTCAATATAGTAAATGTTTACTAGCTTCTTTCTTTCCTTTTATGGGTTATCTAATGGATCATCTACTACTGGATCTAATATAATTGTTTCTTCATTGCTTTCATTACCTTCATTTACAATTAATCCATCCAAATTCTGATTTTCTTCCGGAATTGGTGGAGGACCTATTTTATAAACATAATCTCTTTCTCTATAATAATCTGAAGTAATTGGAATTTTTTCAACTACCTTTCCATTTTTAATAATCGATTTATAGGTTCTAACTTTGTAACCAGTTCTTCCGTCCTGTACTAGTTCTCGGCCACCTGGTTCAATTGTTTCATCTAACGTTTCTCTTACATTGTAATCGATTCTTTCTAATATTTCTGGTTCTATTTTAACTGTATAATCTTTTTTTCTAGTATCTCCATAAATATAAAAGTATAATCTATCCCCAACTACTTTAGAATGCGTATATACTGGAAAATCAAATTCATTTTTAAATACCAAATCTAAATACCCTGAAAAAACTGCTGCATCTTGGCCTTTTGAAACATATGTTGGTGCAACAGAATGAGGACTTCTCTGCAAGATTTTCATATCTGCTAATAATAAAGCATTATATAAAGTTGTAGAAGTTTGACATACTCCACCGCCTAGACCAGGAGTTAAATCTCCAGCTACTATTACAGGGGCTTCTAAATATCCAAACTCTCTTTTTATAGGTCCTACTGTATTATTGTAAGACAATTGATCACCCGGTAGTAAAAGTCTATCGCTTAAAGCTTTAGATGATACCTTTATGTTCTCTATTCGCCCGTAAGCACTACCCTTAAATGAAGTAGAAAACTCACCTATTACCCCATTTATAGAGCTATAAAATTCTTTAGTAAACTTTGGTTGATCAATATTTACAGGCATTTCTATGTCCTTAAATTCATCAACATTGGCTTCTATTAACTTAGCTAATTTATCTTCATCTAAAGTTCTTCCAACTGTCTCTGGCTTTATTTTTATATTGCCTTCATTAAAGTCAAAATCTGCATCTTCACTTTCAATATTTATCTTTTCACTAATTTCTTTTACAATAGGTTCTATTTTGGAAAAATCATAATTAGATGCTAGTTCTATGTTTTGACCATTGTTCTTTAAATCCTGTATTTTTCTTACTCTGTCTAAATAATTTCCTTCTCTACCCAATTCATAGGCTTGTTCTATAGCTTTATCATACTCATATTTAAATCCTAATTGTTCTGAATTAATAGTGAAATTTATATCTTCAAAAATTAAATTCATTGCATTGTTCCATTGTTCTCCTTCTTTTGTAGCCTTAAGATAATTATAAGCCGCATCTTTCTTCATATCTGACAAATTAATACCATCTACTGATACACCTGAATAAATGGTATCCACTTCTAAAATGTTATTATATATATAGTATCCTCCACCTGAGGCTACTGCTATAATTATTATTAAAGGTATTAAAATTAACCATATTTTACTTTTCATCTATCTATCCCCTTTGATTATAATAAAAACAATACAATGATATTGGACAGATTTCACACATTGGATTTCTGGCCTTGCATATTCTTCTTCCATGAAATATAAGCATATGATGAGCTTTAATCCATAATTCTTTTTTAATATTGTTCATTAAATCTATTTCTGTATCTTCAACATTTTTACTGTTTGCAATGCCTATCCTATTGGATACTCTAAATACATGTGTATCTACTGCAATTGCTGGTACTCCAAAGGCATTACTTACAACCACATTAGCAGTCTTTCTACCTACACCAGGTAAAGTCATTAAATCTTCTATATTATCTGGTACTTTACCATTAAATTTTTCTTCTAAAATAGAACATGTTGCTAGTATATTTTTGCTTTTCATATTATAAAATCCACAACTGTGAATGATTTCTCCAAGTTCTGTTATTGATAAGGATAAAAACTCCCTAGGAGTCTTTACTTTATCGAATAATACCTTCGTAACTTTATTCACTCTAACATCAGTACACTGAGCTGAGAGTATAGTTGCTATTAATAGCTCAAAAGGATTGCTATGACTTAGTTCAACTTCAGCATCAGGATAAAGTTCTAATAATAAATCTAAAACAATTTTTATTTCTTTTTCCTTTAACATTTTCTTTTCCATTTATTCACCTATAATATTTCTATTGTACTTTCTATTATTTCTACCCTATTATCGTTGTCTATAAACTTAATTACATTGGAAATAACTTGATTAGCATGACTTGTATCATTTGTAACACAGGCAAACCCAATTATAGAACTTTGCCAACTATCATTTAAATCTACCTCAGCAATTGAGATATTAAATCTAGATTGCAATCTACCTATTATGGCTTTTATGATATGCCTTTTATCTTTTAATGAGTCTGCTTCGTATATATTAATTTTCAACTCACAAATCCCAACTATCATAGAAACACCCCCGAAAGATAGTGAACAGTGAACAGTGAACAACGAAAGTCAAGGTCTAAATCTTGGAATGGTGCCCCGTTCCCTATAGCAGGGATCAACGCCCTTATAGTTCCGACTCTTTTCTTTTCTACTGTTCACTGTTCACTGTTAGTTGTTCACTTTCTTTAAATTATTCCCATTTCCTTGCCTACTGTTTCAAATACTTCTACTGCTCTATCTAATTGTTCTTTTGTATGTCCTGCTGTTACCATTACTCTAACTCTTCCTGTTCCTTTTGGTACTGTTGGGAATACTATTCCTGATACGAATACGCCTTTTTCCAGTAATTTTCTACTGAATTCCATGGTTTTTGCCTCATCTCCAATAATTACTGGAGTTATAGGTGTTTCACTGTGCCCAATATTATATCCTAATGTTCCCATTTTTGCTTTAAAGTACTTTGCATTATCCCATAGTCTATCAGTATATTCTGTGGATTCCATTAACATCTTAAGAGCTTCTATTATTGCACCGACTGCTGCTGGTGGTAAGGATGTGGAAAATAAAACAGGTCTTGCTCTATGACTTAACCAGTCATACATAGTTTCTGAACCTGCTACATACCCACCAATTACACCTATAGCTTTGGATAAGGTACCCATACTAAAATCTACTCTACCGTGAAGACCAAAATGATCTACTGTCCCTCTACCACTTTCTCCTAATACTCCTGAACCATGAGCATCGTCTACATAAGTCATAGCTTCATACTTTTCAGCTAATTCTACTATCTCTGGTAATTTAGCAATATCTCCATCCATACTAAATACACCATCAGTTATTATTAAAATATTTTTATATTTATCTCTTGATTCTTTAAGAACTGCCTCTAAACTGTCCATATCACTATGCTTGTAAATTCCTTTATCAGCCCTAGATAATCTGCTACCATCAATAATAGAAGCATGGTTTAATTCATCTGAAATAATAATATCTCCAGCTTCAGTTATAGCTTGAATAGTACCTGCATTACAATTGAAACCTGATTGGAAAACAAATGCTGCTTCTTCTCTTTTAAATTTAGCTAAAATTTCTTCTAAATCCTCGTGTATTTTCATATTACCAACAATAGTCCTAACTGCACCAGATCCAACACCATATTTTTCTATAGCTTCAATAGAAGCTTTCTTAAGTCTTGGGTGATTTGCAAATCCTAAATAGTTATTTGAAGAAAGATTTATAACCTTTTTTCCATTTAAAATAACTTCTGCCTCATTAGGTGTTTCCAGTATAGGTAATTTACGGTAAATGCCTCCATCCTTTAACTCTTCAATCTTTTCCTTTAAAAAATCTAAATCGTGAATATTCATCATATTTCCTCCTTAAATTATTAATCTCATCACATAGTATTATATCATAATGCTTTTATAATTCATTACTTTGTTAAAAATATATTTTTCATAGCCCATTTAATATACTCTTCCATATAGAAACTATTATTGCTATCAATATTCTCTAATAAATATGAATGTTCTGGTGCTTTCATATTCCCTAGGGCTATTATTGCATTTCTTTTCAATATATTTTTTCCCCTCCAAGCTCCAGACATTGATCCATATTTTCTTTTAAACTGGCTATTAGACATACTTAATAATTCAATAATATCCATATATCCTCCTGTGTTATATGGAATGAAATCCAGGTGAACAGAAGGCTTTACATCTTTATTTTTTGGACAAACTAATTGACATGTGTCGCATCCATAAATCTTCGAATTTATCTTTTTCCTGTATTCTATAGGAATTATATCCTTTGTTTGAGTTAAATAGGATATACACTTCTTTGGATTTAATTTATAGGGCTCTAATGCATTTGTAGGGCATGCTCTTATGCATAAATCACAATCCCCACATTTGCTATAAACCCGATTTGTATCTGCTTCTATATCCAAATCCGTCATAATATATCCTATAAATATAAATGATCCATATTCATCATTTATTATTGAACAATTCTTACCATAGTAGCCTATACCAGCTTTGTTAGCTAGTTCTCTTTCAACAAGTGGCCCTGTATCTACATACATCTTATAATCAAAGTCTTCTATATCCTTTATTTCTTCAATAAGGCTTTTCATTTTTGCTTTCAATACCCTATGATAATCTAAGCCCCAGGATGACTTAGACAGGGCTCCTTTAAGTTTATTATCATTAGTTATCTCAAAGTCTACATTATAACTTAAAGCTATAACAATAATAGATTTACAACTAGGAAATGTTAATTTCGGATCAATCCTCCTTTCCACTTCCTTTTCTTCAAATTCTGTTTGAAGATTATTTTCTAAGCGATAATTTAGATGTTTTTTAACATTATATAAGGGCGCAGAATCCGTAAACCCAATCATATCAATATTTAAGATTTTCGATTTTTCGATAATATATTCTTTTAAATTCATTTAGATTTCCCTCTTAATAATTCTATTTATTTTATATTCTTCAATATATATCATACCACAATATACTTCTCTAAAACTATTACCAAAGTAGAAATATATGATATAATATGCTATATGAATTAAAAAGGAGTCTGAAATGTTTAATCTAAAAAGAAAGTCTTTAAAGAAATTTGATTTTATATTGTTTATAACAGTTATTATATTATGTATATTTGGTCTAATCATGATATATTCTGCTACCCTAAGCTTTGATACAACCAAACAAATAGAATCCCAAGCCATAGCAACAGCTATAGGTATTGTGGCTATTTTAATATTGGTATTATTAGACTATCAATTTTTAGGTACACTATATATTCCTATATATGTAATCTCTAATTTGCTTCTAGTAGCAGTATTAATATGGGGATTTGGTGCTGAACAGTGGGGCTCAGATTCTTGGTTAGATATAGGTGGCATAGTATTTCAGCCTTCTGAATTTGTGAAGATAGGTCTGGTAATATCCTTAGCCAAGTTTATAGATAATAATAAAGAACATATAAATGAACCTTTTACCCTACTTAAAGTATTAGCCTTTGCATTCTTCCCTGTTATTTTAATATTAAGACAACCTGATGCAGGTACAGCTATGGTATTTGTGTTTTTTATAGCTATAATGCTTTTTATTGCAGGAATAAAATGGAAATACATTGGATACGCCTTATTAGCAGGTTTACTAAGCCTTCCAGTCTTATGGTTTAGACTAGATGTATATCAAAAGAATAGGTTTTTTAACTTCTTGGATCCAGAAAGAGATACTTCGAATACAGGTTACCAAGCTATGCAAGGTAAGATTGCTATTGGTGCAGGAAAAGTATATGGAAGAGGATTATTCCAAGGAGTTTTTACTCAGTATAATTATATTCCTGAAAAACAAACGGACTTTATATTTGCTGTTATAGGAGAAGAATTAGGATTCATTGGTGGTGTTACTCTAATATTCCTTTATTTTGTAATGCTTACTCGATTAATAAAAATAGCAAAAAATAGCACTGATTTATTTGGTTCTTTAATGGTAGTGGGATTTACCTCCATTTTACTATTTCATATTTGGCAAAATATTGGTATGACAATTGGCTTAATGCCAATAACAGGTATACCACTTCCTTTTATAAGCCATGGTGGAACCTTTCAATTAATAAGCTTGGTTTGTATAGGTATAGCCCTTAGTGTAGGTATGCATAGAGAAGGTTTGAACTTTGAATAGAAAAAGGCTAGTTGCTCAATAAATTATTGAAAAACTAGTCTTTTTATTATTTGTTAATTTAATTAATATTTTATTTTAAACGTTGGTAAATACAGCTAAACTAATGTCCTTTAAAAATAGTTACAAAAAAGTTACAATTTCCCTTGTAATTTAGATTAATGTTTTGTATACTAGATGAAACAAGTAGTAAGACTTATTTAAGGAGGCGTATATATTTGTTTAAAATAAAGTTAATTAAGACGGCAACCATTGCAATAGCTTTTGGTGCTATGATTGCATTTACTTCTACACCATCACATGCTGCATTAGGTGATCAAGTACTTAAAGCTGGAATGGTAAGTGAAGATGTACAAGTTTTACAAGAAGAATTACAAGAACTAGGATTTTTCAAGAATGAAAATATAACAGTATATTTTGGAGCAATTACAGAAGATGCCTTAAGAGAATTTCAAAAAGCGAACAAACTAGAAGCTAGTGGCATTTTCGACAAAGTTACATATGATACATTAGTAGCTGTCAAAGCAGCAAAATCAGATTCAAGTATTAGTGCTTTAACTTTTGATAGAGAGTTAAGTCTTGAAATGACTGGTGATGATGTAAGACTTTTACAGGAAGCATTAAAGGGTTTAGAATATTTAGTTATTGAAAATTGTACAGATTACTTTGGTACTATGACTCAAGAAGCATTAATTGCTTTTCAAGAAGCAAATAGTCTTAAACCTGATGGTATTCTAGGTCTTAGGACTGTAGAAGCTATTAACAAAA
>LSQX01258271.1_pt2 | contig 20865 bp, 16 predicted proteins | sample 654561 | NCBI WGS metagenome assembly LSQX01 (sample SAMN04489861, study PRJNA283612) | anaerobic digester metagenome | isolation source: 4 biogas reactors fed with cattle manure at either 37C or 55C with and... | place: Denmark: Kongens Lyngby | collected 2014 | reverse complement strand
CGTTGCCCGCCATGAAAATCATCGCAGCAACCATGATGCCGGCCGGTTTATATTTGCCGAAAATGACTGCTGCCAACGCGATGTAACCGCGCCCGGCAACCATATCTTCTGCGAAAAAGTCCAGCAATCCCGTCGAAAGAAACGCACCGCCTGCGGCAACAATCATGCTGCCGACAATCGTCGCCAAATACTGCGTACGATACACATTGATACCTAGTGTATCCGCCACTCGCGGATTCTCACCGACCGATCGAAGGTTGAGCCCAGGCTTCGTTTTGAAAAGGAAATAGTGTATCACGGGGACGAGCAAGAAAGCGATGTAGACAATCGGCATCTGAGCAAAAAACGCGCGTCCTATAACAGGTATTTTCGATAAGAGCGGAATTTCCAATACCTTAAACGCATCGACTTTTGTCACGGTCGTCTCAATGCCGAACAAAACGCGATTCAACGTGGTTGAAAGGCTCAGTCCCAGAATATTAAGCGCAGCACCGACGACCGTCTGGTTAGCGCGAAGTGTAACTGTAAGCACGGCAAAGAGCAGACCGAATACGGCACCTGCCAACATGGCCAGCAAGAGTCCCAACCAGACACTACCGAAATAGTGAGATCCGGCGACGGCGGACAGCGCGGCGATCAGCATTATGCCTTCAGCACCGATATTCAAAAGGCCGCTCCAATTCATGAGCAAAAGACCGAGACCCGCCAACAGAACCGGAGCCGCCATGCGGATATCCGTAAACAGGTAACCGCCAATGGTTTGAAGTAAATCCATACTACGCCACCTCGCTTTCCTGACGATTTATCTTTTTCATCTGATATTCATTCCACTTGTCGAGCAACATCTGGCTGGCGACCACGGCGAAAATAACGAGAGCCTGCACAACCGAAACGATTGCGTTCGGCACTTTGGCTCTGATCTGCATTCGGTTTCCTCCGGCGCGAAATGCACCGAAAAGCAGCGCGCCAATCACAATACCTACAGGCGTATTGTTGCCGATCAAAGATACGGCGATGCCGTCAAAACCGTAACCAGGCGAAATTTCAGGAATCATGCGGATCTGTATACCGAGAATTTCATTGCATCCTGCAAGTCCGGCAAGACCGCCCGCAAGAAACATAACGAGCAGGATGTTTTTATCCGTATGAATCCCCGAATAACGCGCCGCCGACAGATTTAATCCGGCAACGCGTACTTCATAACCGCGTTTACTTCGCCAGAGAAAAAGCCAGAACAGCACGACAAAGACGATGGCGATGACAAAGCCCCAATGTGCCCTTGTGCCTGAAATAAGATTTGGCAGCTGTGCAGTGCTCCGAACCGGCTGTGTCTGACAATTGATGCCCGGCGGTTCAATCATCGGGCCGTTAACCATATAGTCGATAAAGCTGATGGCAATCGTGTTCAGCATGACCGTCGTAATGATTTCACTTGCCCCGAACCGAACTTTGAGCGCACCGGCGATCAAACCCCAAAGGGCGCCGCCTAGGAATCCGGCCAAAATGGTCAGCGGAAGGTGCAGCGCGGCAGGAAGACCCGAAACATAAATGCCGGTTGCCGTTCCGGCAAGCGCACCCATGTAGAGCTGTCCTTCCATACCGAGATTCGTCGGTCCGCACCGACTCGCGAGCGCGTAGCTCATTCCTGTAAAGATTAAGGGCGTCATTTTCACAAGCGTTTCGCCAAAGGCGTTTTTGCCTCCGAAAGCGCCGTCAACCATCGCTACAGCAGCCGAAAAGGGATCAAAGCCGATCGCGTAAATCAGGAGCATGCCCAAAGCCAGCGCAAACACCGTCGCGCCGAATGAAACAATAACTTGCTTCACGCCCGCTTTTCCCTGTGTTTTCATTTTAGTTGAGAGTAATACTTTCACTTGAACGTCCCCATTTTTGCAGTTTCTATACTAAGTGCTTTGTAAAAACTCCGCTGTTCGCGGTTGCGGATTCGGCGGAGTTCATGCATTCATCTGCCGCGTTCAAGGACAAAAGAGACAGGAACCGATAGCGCTTCTCTGCGCACTTTTTACGGCTTCATGACACATGTCATAAAAGGTCGGGGCGACAGGCGGCAGACCTCCGCCCCGACCGAAAGGGCGATATTAATAGTCGCCAAGATCACCGTTGTAGAGTTTCTGGATCACGTCGTTGATGGCATCGACTTTTTCTTTCGGGAGCTTTTTGTCCCAGCCGTGCCAATCCGATACGACTGTGCCCTTATCTTTCAGTGTATACACCACCATGCCGCTCTTCCATTTGCCTTCTGCAATGGACAGGAAGACATCTTCATAAATCGCGGGGTAGTTGCGCATAACGGAGAGCACAATGGCATCCGGAGCGACTCCGTGCTGGTCGCCATTGAATCCGAGGGCATAAACGCCTTTCTCTTCCGCCGCATGCAGACAGCCGAGCTGAGCCGTGTTCGCGCTCGCTGAAATGACGTCAAAGCCATCGTTGATAAACGCAAGCGCACGCTCTTTGGCAAGATCGGCGTCAGTCAGCGTGCCTAAATAATCTGTCTTGACCTCGGCTTCCTTATTCGTCAGACGAACGCCTTCTTCAATCCCTGAAACAATATCCGTGATAGCAGGAATATCTTGGCCTCCGAGGAAGACGACTTTATTGTTCTCGGTCAAAATACCCATGATCGCGCCGATCAGAACCCCCATGTTGACGGGTCCGACGTACGCGAGATTCGGAATATCCTGAACTTGGTCGGCCGTGCTCGCATCGACGCGGAATCCGTACGACAGGCAGAAATGCGAATCGGGGTACGCACGAGCCATTTCCTCTGCAGACGCTTTGAACTGCGAACCATGGACGATGATCATGTCATACTTTTCTTCAGCATAGGTTCTGATGTATTCGGCCATGTCAGACACAGCAATGTTCTCGTTGTACTCCAACTTGATTCCGTATTTATCTGAAAGATTTTTGACGGACTCATAGCAGATCTGGTTCCAGCCATTGTCGGTAATGACACCGGAAAGCAGGGCGACTACCTTCATCTTCGAGAGATCTTTCTTGTCTCCCCCATCGACCTCACCGGCTTTCGTTTCTTCTGGTTTGCTGACGTCAGGTTTATCTTCCTTTGCGCAACCGGCAATGGCGACCGCGCCAAACACCATGAGCACTGCCAACAAAACGGCTAAACATTTTTTCATATACTTTCCTCCTTCGTATTGGCTCCCGCGTTCTCAAATGCGGGATAATCCACTTGCTGAAATTCTATAAAAAATCAGGAAAACTCACAAGAAACATAATAAAATATTTACTTTCTTCGTTTTACCTGCCATATCCCAAACATAAAATGTCGCTCCAAAGAGAAAACTATGTCGCATCGCTCATTGATAACAAGCGACACGACTTCAAATCATTGCAATGAGATCGAAAACATCCACAGACGGACGTATGTTGTCCACATACTTTTTTCATTGAATCCGATCATGACATTATTCGGGCTTCTCAACGATGAACACCAGCTTCACAGTACAGCTCAGCTTTCTATACTGCTGTAGTGACCTAGCTGTCAATGTTCATTGCCGTCGGGCGGATCAAATACCTTTGATCCGCCCGTTCATCTTTCAGACTTTCTCTACTCTTCGGAAATGGCGTCCATTGGACAAGCGTCCATGCATGAACCACAATCGATACAGAGGTCAGGATCGATCACATATTTGCCGTCTCCCTCAGAAATTGCACCCACCGGACATTCGCTTTCGCAAGATCCACAGCTGATACATTCGTCACTAATAACATGCGGCATATTAAGCCTCCTTCATAACGTTGATGAATGCGCCGGCCATCAGTCGGCACATTAAATTAATTTATGATTATTTATACTATCATAATTTTATACACAAATTTATCTTGATTGCCTTTTTTTCGGAGATCCTTTATCAGATTCCCCGTGTTTTTGTTCAACTCGAACATCGTCGGCATCATATACAACGACCTCAGTTGTATCATCATCCCCATCGAGCGCAACAGTCAATTTTTCCTGAAGAAGATGTATCTCTTTGACGACGCCAGGGCCATCCGGTGTCATGACATTCGCATTTTTACGCGGTAAACGCTTTTTTGCGTCGAGGTAAGCATCATGTTCGTATGCCAGACAGCAAAGAAGTCTGCCGCACATGCCGGATATTTTACCCGGATTCATCGCGAGATTTTGGTCTTTGGCCATGCGAATAGAAACCGGCTTAAAATCTGTGAGAAAACTGCAGCAACAAAGTTCGCGTCCACAAGTGCCAAGGCCTCCGATCATGGCCGTTTCATCGCGTACTCCGATCTGTCGAAGTTCAATGCGCGTGTGAAAAACAGATGCAAGATCGCGCACCAGATCACGAAAATCGACACGTCCCTCTGCCGTAAAAAAGAACGTGATTTTACGGTTATCAAAACCGTATTGTACGCTCACCAAAGACATCTCTAGGCCATGCTGTTCAATCTTCTCTCGCGCAATGGCTTCGGCTCGTTTCTCAAGAACCTTATTTTCTTCAAAATGACGCAGATCGTCGTTTGACGCGAGACGTATCACCCAACTGTAGTTGCGATCTTCTACTGCCTGGCGCTTGACACGCTTCGACCAGTCGGACGCCACGCCTATTTCTTCTCCTTGGCCGGTATCAATAATCAGATGATCGCCTCGAAGAATCGTAATACCTTCAGAAAGCGCGTGAACCGGCCGCCCTGTGCCGTGTAGTCTCACTGAAACAAGGCGAAGTTCATCATCGCTGTCTTTCTCTGCCGAAAGCGGCATAAGACTTATTGAAAGGCGCTCTTCTTTGTCATCTTTGTCATCGGTCCATTTTTCTGAATCATTCATGGGTTTATTCTCTATTTCCATTTCTCTGCTGTTTGTCATTTCTTCAATTCTTAATTATGAATTATTATATTGCTTTATTGCTCAAATTCTCGTTATGAAATTATTTACGTCATTATCGCCTTTATATACTCACGTGTTACCACTATCGCAGGGTCTTCACAGAACGGCTCACATCGGAACGAGAGGATCCGCAAGAAAGGTGCCAGGCGCTACAGCGTGCCCTCCGAGTCTAGCACGAAGCCCAAGTAAGAGGCGTGACGAAGCATGGTCAAAATTTACATTAAAGATTAGCGCCTGCGCCATCTGATTGATGAGACGAAGCGCTTCTTCCGGATCGGATCTTCGCTTGTTCGGTAACGCCAGCATGGCGACCAACTGATCACGATAATCGTGATTGATGATGGCAACGTCCTGAACTTCATCGCGAAGAAGCAGAAGATCGCGAACAAAACTGGCAAGAATGCTTAACACAAACCGTATACTCGATTTTTCGCTCTTCAAAATCTCCAGACCCTTGGTAAGACACCAAGCGACGGTAGCATCAGGAAGTGCGACAAAGAGCGCAAACACCTGTTCACGCAACGCCTGAAACGATTCATCCTCAGCGATACGAAGTGCCTGCCCGGGAAGTCCTTCTCCGAATCGAACACCCGCTTTTATGGCGGCTTCGTCTCGAACGCCATGTTCGCGAAGAATTGACACGATATCATGCTCATCGCGTCGCCCGATCCGAATGATGGCACAGCGCGAGACTATGGTAGGCAGAAGACGCTCCGCATCCTCGACCAAAAGAATGAAACGAACAAATTCGGGGTGTTCTTCGAGCGGCTTCAGAAGCGCATTCTGTCCTTGCTCACTCAAGGTGTCAGCTTTTGCCGCATTCACCGTGTAGACGCGGCGACGACTGACCTGCGGAAAAATGTCGATTGTTTCCGATACACGTTCCCGCACAAGTGAGACCGGAATCCGCCCTTTACCTTCCGGCGGCTCCACCAGAACGCTATCGAAGTGGGCGTTGTCATCCATGAGAATACACGAAGTACATGTACCGCACGCCCCATTTTCCGGATCAGGTTTCTCGCACAACCACGCCGCCGCTAATCGACGGGCGATAAAGTGCTTGCCGGCGCCCTCTTCACCCGCAAGAAGAATAGGAGCCGGCGCGCCGCTGAGCCTTTGTCTTAGCTGGCGCATCAACTCCGGCGAAGCGTGGATTGAGCGAAGGCTAAGCGCCCCGTCTTCTCCGTATGACGCTGAAGCATGTGTCGGACGACGCGGCGTATTCGACATCTCAGAATTTCTCAAAATATTCGACCGGCACTACAAAAACCGTCGCGCCGCCAATGGTAACTTCGACCGGATAGGGCACGTAGGATGTGCCGATCGTCGTCGGCGGCATATTTGCGTTGATGGCCGTTTTGCGGCTTTTGGAGTTCGCATGAATAATGTCGAGCACATCTTGTGTTGATTTCTCATCGACGACCGTCATCAATGTCGTATTGCCTGATCTTAGAAAACCGCCTGTTGAATTCAGTTTTGTCACACGAAATCCGGCGCGGTTAACCTCCGCCATCAGGCGGGGCGCATCCTCATCGCTGATGATCGCAAAAATCAATTTCATTGCCATAATCTCCTCACCTCCTCGCGGATTAACGCCGCAGTCTCTTCTTTTTTTCCTTGAGATTCCACCACTACAACTCGTGTCGGTTCCTCTGATGCGATCTCTCTAAAGCCTTCACAAACACGCTGTTTAAAACGTTCCGACTCTATGTCCAAGCGATCGCGTTCACCATCAACGTGTCGTTTGTGAAGACGTTGGTCGCGCACGCGGTTACCGAGCTCAAGCAAAATAGTCAGATCCGGACGTATCCCTGCAGTCGCCCAAGTGTTCATGGAGCGGATCATTTCTAAAGAAAGGCCGCGTCCATAACCTTGGTACGCAACGGATGAATCGCTGAAACGATCTGAAATCACCCATGCACCGCTCTCAAGTGCTGGAATGAGCACTTCTCGAGTCAGCTGTGCACGAGCAGCTTCAAAGAGAAACAGTTCCGTCTCTGCTGTCATGTTGTCGTGGCGCATATCGAGGAGAATTTGACGTATACGCTCCCCAATCTCCGTACCGCCCGGCTCGCGAAGAAGCACCACACGGTATCCTAAAGAAAGAAGATAGTCGGAAAGCAGCGTGATCTGCGTCGATTTCCCGGATCCGTCGATCCCTTCAAATGTAATCAGTTTTCCTTTCAGCACGCTATCTTCCGTTTACCTTTCATTCCAAGCTAACATCGACCATAATCCTCTAAGTGCTCTATTTTTGTAAAAAACACTCGAAATAAAGTCTCCGTCAGGTATATTTTTAGTTTATTTATTATACCAATCACAGACCGTTTCGCAAAAAACAGTGTATGTGAAAATATGCTTTGTATATTCCAGAAAGACGGATGTATCTCTTTTGTGATGAAAGCGCCTTTCATTACATAGACGGGATCTCTGAGAGACTTTCCTTTTTTCGTTCTTGAAGCATTTTAATTATTTAACTTCTATCTTCAATTTTGGCTTTGAAATCAGAAATAAAGCAGTAATATTCAGACATATGGTAGGAATTTGTGATAAAATGAATCCAATTAAATGTGAATAGTTCACAATTTGGCGTTTTAATAGATCGTTTGTTCTAGGAGAAGCGCCTTAGTATTAGGTCGGAATATGTGTGCCGGCTCCGAGGGGAAGGAGGTCTGTGACGGAGTCTGTGCCGCATAAGCTGGATGGTCGTGCGAGGACTTTTCTCTCGATAAAACGGCCACAAGAAGTCCGCAGTTCGAAACTGGCAGGTATTTTGTTGCTTGACTTGCCTAAGAAATCGCTAACTGTGACAATCGCGATCTGATTGTCGTGGACAGGAGCCGTCCGAACCACTCCATGAAGTGGACGGTTCCACATTATTGCGTGTGTGAGGTTTATATGAGCCGAAACTTAAATTTAACAATCAACGGAAAAATGTACGAATTTACTGTTGGTGACCGTTTAGGACAGATTCCGGAAAATGAGACGCTCGTCGACACATTGAGGGATCGTCTCGGGCTGACCGGCACTAAGCGGTCTTGTGGACAGGGAGCCTGCGGCTGTTGTACCGTCATCATCGACGGAAAAGCTGTTGCTTCTTGTCTGACGCTGACAGTCGAATGTGAGGGAAAGAAGATTACGACGATTGAGGGATTGGCCGATCCCGTCACGGGCGAACTCGATCCGATACAGAAAGCCTTTAATGAGCACAATGCTTTTCAGTGCGGCTTCTGTACGCCGGGCATCATCATGTCTACCAAAGCGCTGCTTGACGCCAATCCGAATCCGACAGAAGAAGAGCTCAAAGAAGCACTATCCGGCAACTACTGTCGATGCATCAGCCACTATCAGGTGATAGAGGCTGTGAAATCCATCATATAAGGAGGTTGTCAATGAAGCACTTAGATGAAGCGCTTAAACCATATCGGAATAAAACCGAATACCGTCATATCGGCAAATCTGTACGTCGACAGGACGGTGAAGCGATCGTCACTGGAAAAGCCCTCTACTGCGACGATATCTATATCCCGAACGCGCTCTATATGAAAGTTCTAAGATCGCCCCACCCGCACGCCGAGGTGGTATCGATCGACACATCGGAAGCGCTCGCCCTGCCCGGTGTCGAAGCCATCATGACACATGAGAATTCGCCGCAATGGAAAACAGGGCAGCCTGCACACCGTCTCCCAATCGACAGAATTGTCCGCTACGTCGGTGATGCCGTCGCCGCTGTCATGGCGACATCAAAGCAGATCGCAGAGGATGCGCTCGAACTCATCAAGGTCGAGTATAAGCTTCTCCCCGCTGTTTACGATGTTGAAGATGCGATTAAGCCCGATGCTTATCAGATCTACGGCGAAGAGTATAACATTGAGTGGCTGGGTTATCGCTACGAGAACAACAAGCTTCCCCCCGGAAGTTACTTTGAACACCCCGAAGATCCTCCGTTCTATTTCATCAGAGAGGGTGATCCGGAGAAGGGCTTTGAAGAATGCGACGCCGTCGTCGAAGGCAAAGTTTCTTACGACAAGGCGACATTCCCTGGCGCCCCCGAAACGCCCTTTATCGCCGCAAGGTGGGAAGACGAAGACCACGTCACTGTTTGGGCATCGTCTCAGTCCCCGAACATGATGAGTCGTCCGCTGGGTGCGGCAATTAACGCGCACGTGTTTGCAAATGTTCCGAATGTAGGCGGAAGCTACGGCAACAAGAACGGCATGGGGTACATTTCGCTCTTTGTCGCCGCCGCTGCGAAAGTCGCAGGCAAACCGGTTCGATACGCCATGTCAAAAGAAGAGCAGATGCTCGTCTACGAACGCCGTCTCGGCAACAAGTTCATCGGAAAAATCGGAGTTAAAAAAGACGGCATGATCCATGCGATCAAAGGAGACTGGCTCGTTGACACAGGAATGTCGGCCGAGTTGACACAAGGCCAAGTTGCGGAAGGCCTCGGCGAATTGCATATCGCGTTCAATAAGACACCGCACTGGGATGTCAACGGTCGTGTCGTCGTGACGAACCTCTATCCGGTCGGCATTTGTAAGGGCTTTGGCGGACAGGAGTTCAAATCGTGCGCCATGCACTTGGCGACAAGAGCACTAAAAAAGCTCGACATCGATCCCTTTGAGTCTTTCCGCAAGAACTTCTGCTCGCCAGGCAGGGAATACTACTGGCGCACCGGAAGAAAATACAAGAATGACATCATTGATTACGACAACGCGTTCGTCGGAGCTGCAGAAAAATTCCGCTGGCATGAGCGTTGGAAGGGCTGGACAACACCGAGTCGTGTCGAAGGAAACAAGAGCTACGGTGTCGGTTTCGGTGTACACTGCAGCGGTGACCCGTCCTGTGACGAGACATTCGCCTATGTACGTCTTGAAAACGATGAAGTCATTGTCCACTGCCCAACGTCAGAGAGCGGCATGGGCCAGCGCCTTGCTGCTGCAAAGACCGTTGCCGAAATTCTCAATGTGCCGATGGAACGTGTTTCGCTCACTCCGTCGAACAACATCAATAACCCTGCAGACTTCGGCTTGGCAGGTTCGCGCGGAACGATTACCGTGAACGCCGCCTGCGGAAGAGCGGCTGCAGATGCAAAACGGAAGCTTTTTGAGCTTTTTGCGCCTTACTTCGACTGCGAACCGGAAGATCTCGATACAAAAGATTTGATGGTGTTCAAGAAGGATAACCCGGAGGGCGCTGTCCATTGGAATACGCTCATCCACTTCTACTATTCTATTACGGGCGAAGGAAGGATGGACGGTAAGTTCAACACGTACTCTATGGTCTTGCTTTTTGTTGAAGTTGAGATTGATCTCGACACCGGTCTTGTCAAACTGACTGATGTCCTGAGCGGTACCGATGTCGGCCAGGTAATGAGCCCGGTCGAGCTGAAAATGCAGCTTGAGGGCGGCCTCGGCGCGGCTGGTATTGACACTGGGCACCTCGAAGGGTATGTCGTTGATCCGCATCTCGGACGGACGTTGACCGGCAACCTGATCGACTACAAATGGCGCACCTTTACGGAGTTGCCTAATTTCGACACGTATATCCTGAGTTCGAAGTGGCCGACAGAAAACCCGTTCGGTGCGATCGGCATCGGCGAAATCACCGGCGCGGCCGGACCGGCAGCTGTCGCGATGGCCATTGAGAGTGCGTTGGGCGGATATGAATTCAACGAATATCCCATCACGCCCGATAAAGTCTTGAAAGCGCTTGGAAAAGCATAGGAGAGCGGATATGAAGAAATTTGAACATCTAAATGCTAAAAGTTTTTCCGAGGCGGGTAAGGCAATTCGTTCCTATCGGAACGCGAGACCTTCGGCAGGTGGCACAGATCTCGTCGGTACGATGCGCGCAGGAATTCTGGAGAATAATCCTGATGCGATCATCAACTTGAAGACCATTCCCGATTCCGCCTATATCAGAGATGAAGGTAACGCAGTGGCCATCGGCGCGCTGACGACACTGGATGATATTGATCGTTCGGAACTGATCAGGAAAGACGCAAAGGCGGTCGGCGAAGCGGCGAGAAGCGTCGCATCGAGCCTAATCAGAAACGCGGCAACGATCGGCGGCAACATCTGCCAGGATGTCCGTTGTTGGTATTATCGTTACCCGGAGGAAATCGGAGGTCGACTGACATGCCTGCGCAAAGGCGGCGATCTCTGCTACGCGATCCAAGGTCGCAACCAATTTCACTCTGCCTGCGGCGGAATGAAGTCGGGAACACATCGCTGTACAGCCCAATGTCCTGCGTCGACCGATATTTCTGCCTATATGCAGGAAATTCGCAACGGCAACTGGGACGACGCCGCAAGAATCATTATGCAGGCAAACCCGATGCCCAGTCTGACGTCAAGAGTCTGTCCTCACAACTGCCAGAACGTCTGCAATCAGAATGAGTACGGCGATTCGGTAAGCATCCACTCCGTGGAGCGCGCTCTGGGCGATTACATCATGAAGAACAGTGACCGCTTCTACGTCTCGCCCGAGAAAGAAACAGGGAAAAAAGTCGCCATCATCGGCGGCGGCCCGTCAGGTCTTGCGGCAGCGTACAACCTCAGAAAAGTCGGACACTCCGTTACCGTCTACGAGAAAATGCCGGAGGCCGGCGGTGTGCTGATGTACGGCATTCCGGAATACCGCTTGCCGAAACACTATGTCCGCAGTCTTGTCAAAGCTATTGAGGGAATGGGCGTCGAATTCAAGCTGGAGACGGAAGTCGGAAAAGACATCGATCTGAAAACGATTAAGGCCGATTCCGATGCGCTCCTGCTGAACACGGGTGCATGGAAGCAGCCGATTCTCGGTCTCGAGGGTGAAGAATTGACGGTCTTCGGACTTAACTTCCTCGTCGAAGTCAAGGCGTTCATGAATCGCCAGATCGACAAAAACGTTCTCGTCGTCGGAGGCGGAAACGTTGCGATGGACGTTGCGCTGACAGCAATGCGTCTAGGCGCACACAACGTGACACTCGCCTGTCTAGAGCAGCGCCATGAGATGCCGGCCATTCCTGAAGAGATCAATAGAGCCTTAGAAGAAGGCCTCGTCATGCACAACGGATGGGGACTTGGCAAAGTCGTCACGGATGATAAAGGAAAGGTCATCGGTCTCGACGCCAAGCGTTGCACATCCGTCTTTGACGAAAAGGGACGCTTCAATCCCGTCTACGACGAAGAGGATCGGCACTTCTTCCCGGCGGAATCGATTATTCTCGCTACAGGTCAGAAAGTCGATATCGATTATCTAGGCGAGCAGTTCAAAGAGAAAATCGCAAGTGCTCGCGGACTGGTCGAAGTCGACGAAACGAAAGCGACACGCGAACCCGGCGTCTATGCCGGCGGCGACTTGGCGTCCGGTCCGGCGTTGGCGATTGAGGCCATTCGCGACGGCGTGATCGCCGCAAGGAGCATCAGCCGAGAGCTCGGTGTGAAGATCGACCGTAAATACAAGGGACCGCGCTTTTTCAAGCCTGACGTCGAGGAAATCGAAAATCGTGTCGGACGCACAGAGCTGGATACGCCTGTCGCCGAACGCACGCTCGAGAAAGAAGACACCGTTACTCTCTCCATGGCAGAAGCGGAGAAAGAGGCGCGCCGCTGCATGAGCTGCGGATGCTACGCAGTCAACGCTTCCGATCTGAGCCCGGTGCTCGTCGCTCTTGACGCCGAAATCAGGACGACCGATCGTGTGATCGAGGCGGAGACGTTCTTCAGCGAGCTCGACGCTTCAGACGTTCTCAGTGTCGGTGAACTCATCACGGAAATTTATGTTCCTAAGATGAAAGATTACCGCACCGGTTACATGAAGCTGCGCTGGCGTGAAACGATTGACTTTGCTGTCACTTCACTCGCCTACGCGATTAAGGAAGATGAGGGTGTTATCAAGGATGCGCGACTCGTCGCCGGCGGTGTGGCACCGATTCCTCTCCGTCTTTGCGAAGTTGAGTCCTTCATCGAAGGCAAGCTCATGACACCCGAACTGGCAGAAGAAGCAGCTGAACTCGCCGTGGCGACGTACGGTCACCCGCTGAAGGAAAGCGGCTACAAACTGCAGACGATGAAATCACAATTGGTCAAAGCGCTTGCAGGTTAACTTAACATTCAGTCCAATTTGTATTTGGAAGGGGGGTTGTCTCGAGAAAAGAGACAACCCCCCTTATTCATTGATGAAAAAATCTTTGATGTAACGACAAAAGGGGTCAAAAAATCGATATTTTCTTTATTTTTGGCTCTAGTCGACCACGTAGTTGATTTTTCCTCTGCTTTTGTGTGGTCACACCGGTCAAAAAACCTATTTTTTCTTTGTTTTTGGCCATACTGGCCCATTAGTTAAAATTCACTCTTTTTTGCTCTCACTCGAGCGAAGTAGCGAATACAGATTAATATTGGATGCCGCGAACAGTGATGTCTAATGAATGAAGCGCCTGAAAAAATGACCGGTGTTCCTCTAGGACAGGTTCACCCGGCCACAGCACCGTCAGCCCGGGCGGATAAGGGGCGATTGCATAACAAGCATCTCTACCAAAGAGCGCCTCACGAGGCGTCACTTGAAATGCCGCCGGCGCTGACAATAGGCGATCACGTATGTGTAAAAGTTCATGCCGCGCCTGTGTGAGCGACTGACGATTTTCCTTATTTTCCAGCTCAGAGAGAGAAAAAAGTGATTCTAGAAGTCGCATGTAGTCTTCTTCCGGCTGATCAAGCGCGGGAATCAGCACGATACGGCTGATATCGATCATTTCAACATCGATGCCCGATTTATCAAGGTGTTCCGCAAGCGTCCTTCTGGAAAAACCGGCCTCCGCAAAATCGAGCACGAGGCGAGAAGGATCAGCTCCTTCCGGAAGAACGCGATAAAAACCGGAAGGCAGCTTCTCTGAAAAAGAGACATTGAGCCTTTCCAATCGTTCAAGGCGTTCTTTACCGCTTGATTCCAATTCGGCACGTGCGCGATCGATCGTTGCCGCAATAAGAAAAGAGGGACTCGACGTCTGAAAAACGTGAACCATTGAGACCACCCGCTGAAGATCAACGCGTCGCTGTTGAATGGCCGCTTCAGAAACATGAAGAAGTGAGGCAGGCGTCAGTGCGGCAAGCGTTTTATGTGCACTCTGACACACTATGTCTGCTCCAAGAGAAAGCGCTGTCGCAGGTTTTTGATCCGGAAGGAAAGCAAAGTGCGCTCCGTGCGCCTCGTCGACAAGAAGGAGCATGCCGGCCTTTTGAGCGGCGCGCGAAACACGGTCAAGATCGATTGTCCTCCCATAATAGTCCGGGTACGTCACTAAGCAGGCTTTTGCCTCCGGATGTCGTCGGATTGAAAAAATATAAGAAGAAGCGTCCGGTTGACCGTCTTCAAATATGCGTCCATCCTCCGCTTCAACAAATATCGGTTTAAGACCAAGAAGCGCGACGGCATGGACAACGGAGACGTGAACCGCCCTCGGCAAAAGCAGAGCATCGCCTTTGCGAAGCGAGGAGGCCAACATAATCATGATGGACGATGTCGTACCCGAAGTGATAAACCAAGTCTTACCTGCTCCAAAACAGGACGCAGCGCGTTCATAAGCATCGAGCACGCTGCCTAAAGGCATAGCAAGATCTCCCGTTCCGGAAAGCTCTGTCGTATCGAGCGCAGCAAGCTGTTTTTTAATATGTGAAGGCCATGAGCGCCCTTGACGGTGCCCCGGCATATGAAAAGAAATGCGTTCGCTCTGACTGATTAAAGAGTCCCAGAGCGGCGTTACTTCTTGCTCGACTTTTCCATGAATATTACGCATGATGCGTCAACATCGTCATCTTCATACAATACGTTCGATATTATTCGATCAGATATCGAGAGAGATCCGGCCAAGTTCCTCAATTTGCTGTTCAATATTTCTCTCGATACGTTCATTATCGTGAGCGATATCGTCAGCTGTCTCCTCTTCAGAAAAACGCTTTACCCGCGGCTGATGCGTCGTGCGACCGGATCTTGCGTTTTTTTCTCCGAATGAGCGTGTGCGCACTTTCTGTTGCGCAAGTTCATCTTTGCTGCTCGTATCGGATACACGCTTTGGAACCTCTTGAGATGCCGGACGGTCGTCTTTTCGCAACACATCTTGCATCTTATCCTTGGCAGTCTCATGTTGTGGAGCGTCGGATACCAAGCGCTCTTGCCTGTCTTCATCCGTTCTCTTGCGTTGTGTTTGATCCCGCAGGTCACCCGTTTGGCGTGTTTGGCGACGTTGACCGCCTCCTTTGCGGCTCGATGAACGCCTTCGCCTCGACATCGTACGATCCTTCCCATCCTTCCTATTACTGTCGTCTTTGCGATCGGATCGATCAGAAGACGGACGTTGTTGACTGCTCGTCTTTTGTCTGCGATTGGATGACCCTGAGCGCCTGTTTCTCCTGCGATTCGATGAAGATCGCTGGCTGGCGCTCTGATCTGCACGCTGATCGGAACGCTGATTTTGCTCGCGATCAGAGGAGGATTCTCCTTTCGGCGTCACTTCGCGCCGTGTTACTTGTCTTTTATATGTTGTTTGGTCTGACATACTTCACCATCCCTAATATTAAAGAAACATCCGCAACGCTTTATCGCTACGCCTGTTTACGGCTTCATTGTAGCATGGATATCTCTTCGTAAGATAAAAGCTCGGACGCTGCTTTTAGAAAGGGACATTTTGACTTTTCAAAAGGGCAATCCCTCACCGTGACTGCTTGGGAACGTACTTCGTCTCGCACGCTCTTGCGGCATTTAGATGGAATATGCGATCTAAACGGCGTTTTAACGTCCTTAATTGCAGTTGTCGTTGCAGCGTTCGAAATATCACGATCCGTAGGCTCATCTATCACCGACATCTGTTCTGTTCTTGTCACCGCGACAGGAACGACATGTACGTCTGACCTTGTCACAACGGGCATGCCATAGACGAGCGATGTCCACGATGCGTCGACGGATGCTCTTCGCACTTTTGGATCCGGCGAAAGGCAACCGCGTAGTTTATCCTGAAAGGGCGATTCAATCCGTCGAAGTTCCCGCCGAATCCTCTTTTCCGTCAGGCGCTTTCCCGGCACACCGGACATAACGGAAAGAAATGTCATGGCCAAACTGAAAAGATCGCTTTCCGGACACGGCGCTGCAGTTAGACACTCGGGCGCAGCGTAAGAGACGGTGCCTGAAAACATAGTCGGCGGAATCGGACATTCGCCATCGAGAAGACGTGCCGATGAGAAGTCCACGAGAACAGGTTGGTCATCTGGAAGAAACATCACATTGTCGGGCGCAATATCCCCATGCATGACAGGCGCACCGGCAACATGGGATAACCACGCAAGCGACTGCACGAGCCGATCAAACCACATTTCCCAAGAAGATATCGGCAGCTTTCTGCGGGATATCGCAGAAAGCGTGCTCCCTTCAAGATATTCAAACACAACCATGCGCTCTGCAGGCGGCGGATCCAATCGAACGGCAGGCATCGATAGAATAGGCGCGTCTGTTACTTTAAGTGCATTATCTTCCATATCGAACGAAGCTTTCGGCAGATCTTCTTCAGACATTGCTACACCATAGCAACGAAGCAGGTAAGGCGTGCGCGTCCGGCAAAGAAGCGATATGACCCGAACATCCAAGAACGATGTCAGCGGTTTCATGAAATATGGCGATCTTTTTTTCATGAGAAAAGTCTATCGCCATTGAAAGGGCTAACGAGAACCTTTAGCATCTTTTTCCACCTATTAGCCGTCAAATTGTCGAAAAAAAGCGCCTCGTCTGCCTGTATGACGACTTAAGATCATCTGTAGATTATTTTATAAAAAGATAAGCGACACAGTAGAATCAGGCGGTGTCGCTTACTTATCAGATATTTTTGTTACGGCAGAGCTACACACTCCGCACGATCAGGTCTTTGTTCCGCTCATTGTGACGGCAATACAACGGGACTCCGCGCGATCAAGTCACTAATTTATCCTCACCGAATTCCCCGAGCAGGAAGGAGGGCGTTCTACAAGAGAAACCTGAGTGAGTCAACTATGCTTCAGCACTCTTAGGTTCAGGAAGCGCGTCCGTCTCTTGACTTCGCACAATCACCGGCTTCTCTTTGCCGAGCACACTCGCTTCGGTGATGCGGATGGCATCTACGTTCTCACTTGAGGGTACCTCGTACATGATGTCCAACATCAGCCCCTCAATGATGGTACGCAGACCTCGAGCGCCCGTTTTCAGGTCAAGCGCCTTTTTCGCGATCGCAGAGATCGCGTCATCGTCAAAGAAAAGTTCCACATCGTCGTAGCGCAAAAGTTTGCGGTACTGTTTCAAAAGAGCGTTACGCGGCTCTTTCAAGATGCGTATCAGCGCGTCTTCGTCGAGCTCAGTGAGCGCCACAACGACGGGAACGCGACCCACGAATTCGGGAATCAAACCGTAATGGAGCAAATCTTCCGGAAGCAAATGTTCAAACAATTCTTCGCTCTTCAGATTCCGTGTACCCTCAATATCTGCGCCAAATCCCATCGACTGCTCTCCGATGCGATTGGCGATAACCTTGTCAAGACCGTCAAACGCACCGCCCAAGATAAACAGAATATTTGTTGTATCGATTTGGATAAATTCTTGGTGCGGATGTTTGCGTCCGCCTTGCGGAGGCACATTGGCCACCGTGCTTTCAAGTATTTTAAGCAACGCCTGTTGCACGCCTTCGCCGGAAACATCACGCGTAATCGACGGGTTGTCCGACTTGCGCGCAATTTTATCGATCTCGTCAATGTAGATAATGCCGCGTTCGGCGGCCTTGATATTAAAATCCGCATTTTGAATCAGACGAAGAAGGATATTTTCTACATCTTCGCCAACGTAACCCGCTTCCGTCAACGCGGTAGCATCCGCGATGGCAAAAGGTACGTTCAAAATACGAGCCAGCGTTTGTGCGAGGAGTGTTTTCCCTGAACCAGTAGGGCCGATGAGCATGATATTCGTCTTGGCAAGTTCGACATCTTCATCCACTTCTTCCACATAGTCCGAAAAAACGCGTTTGTAATGATTGTAGACGGAGACGGCGAGTACTTTTTTTGCCAACTCCTGCCCGATAACATACTCATCAAGACGCGCTTTAATCTCACGAGGCGTGAGTAGATTCATTCTCCCGGAAAGCGTGTCGGATGAGCACTCGTCAAATCCGGACATGTGGGTCGACAGCATTTCGTCGCAGAGAGCGACACACTCATTGCAGATATAAACGCCCGGTCCCGAAATCATTCGCTCTACTTGCTGCTCCGTTTTACCGCAAAAAGAACAGTGAACGGGTGTATAGCCATTGCGGCGATTCTTGTCGGACATGCTTTTAACCTCCGATTTTCAAAAGCGTTCCTAATGCATCCCTTTAGCGAATGCCAAGTGAGAATTTCCATCGTCCTTGTCTTCGATTCGGGATATTAAACATCCCATCATGCGTACGGAAAGACTATCATATGTCCTCGTATTCGACGCGGCTCTAGGCCACATCATTTTGAAAGCACATTGGACGCGAACGTTCATCGTTTAGCGTTTTGCCATGATCTTATCAATCAAACCGTACTCGACGGCTTCCTCCGCTGTGAGCCAACGGTCACGATCGGTATCGCGCTCAATAACTTCCAGCGGCTGCCCTGTGTGAAGAGCCATCAATTTGTTCAATCGATGCTTGAGTTTAACAATATGCTCCGCAACGATCGTAATGTCTGAGGCCTGTCCTTCCGCACCGCCTGAAGGCTGGTGAATCATCAAATCCGCGTTGGGCAAAGCGTATCGCTTGCCTTTTGTGCCGGCACAGACGAGAAAAGCGCCCATGCTCGCCGCCATGCCCATGCAAATAGTCTGGACATCCGGTTTGATGTACTGCATCGTGTCATAAATCATAAGCCCGGAAGATACTTCCCCGCCCGGACTGTTAATGTAGAACTGAATATCTTTGTCCGGATCTTCCGCTTCAAGAAACAACATTTGCGCCACAACAAGATTTGCGGTGACGTGGTTTACAGCATCGCTTAAAATGACAATGCGTTCCTTAAGTAGTCTGGAGAAAATATCATAGGAGCGTTCACCGCGGTTCGTCTGCTCAATGACCATCGGTACGAGATTCATATGTTCCGGAACCCAACGTTTTCCTGCTGTTTTATCGTTCATTATTAATATTCCCTTTCCTATGCTTTGTCATCGGATCGCACGAGCTCGCTTTAGCCTTACTCTTCGCCTTTATCGCTATCCTTTGACTCAGAGCCGTCCATATCAGAGCCGGATGCGACATCCTGTGCTCCTTTGTCGATGTCATTAAGTTCGTCTTCGTCTTGCTCCTCGTACTCTTCATGCTCCTCTATTTCCGGTTCAACGTCCGTAGCAATGCTTACACTGCGAAGCCACTCAAGCAATTTTTGCATCTCGATTCCTAAACGGAAATCATCACGCTGAGCATCGTTTTTCAGGTAGTCGTTGTTAAAAACATCGACGGACACACCTGCATCTTCGGCCGCTTTTGCGATCTCCTCTTCAAGAGCCTCATCGCTCAGTTTGAATTGAACTTCATGAGCCCTGCGAATCGCCTCGAGTACACTGGCACGTTCAATTCGTTTGCGCGATGTGACTTCTTGCCGCTTCCTGAAATCATACATCGTCTGTCCGGAGTACTGGAGAAAATCGGAGAATTTCAGGTTGTACATGGCAAATTGGCGTTCCTGATTTTCGATCATCTGATCAATATCGTCTTCCACCATCAGATCCGAATATGAAAGTTCGGCGTCCTTGACAATGGCGTCAAGGATATTATCTTCAAAAACGGAGTCTGCCTGACTGTTTTTTTGCTTTAGAATCTCCTGACGAATCTCTTCGCGATATTCTGCCACCGTGTCGGCGCTTTCGCTGACGTCATGCACGAATTCATCATCAACCTCAGGGAGTTCTTTGACGTTAACCTCATGAATCTTGATATTGAAGATGACGTCCTGACCCGCGAGATCATCTGTGTGGTACTCTTCCGGGAAAGTCAGCGGCAAATCAAACTCGTCGCCAACATTATGGCCTACCAGTCCATCTTCAAACCCGGGAATAAATGCGCCCGAACCGATCTCCAGTACATGGCCTTTTTTAGATCCGCCTTGGAACGGCTCACCGTCACGAAAGCCTTCATAATCGAATGTAACAGAATCGCCTTCCTCAATGGAACGGTTTGTTACAGGAACGAGGCGGGAAACACGCTCACGCGCCGCATCGATGCGAAGATCGATCTCCTGATCTTCGACGGTAACTTTCGGACGATAAGCGACAATACCTTCGTACTGACCAAGTTTAACATCCGGCTCAATGGCAACATGCGCATCAAAAATGAGACCTTCTTTGCCGCTGATCGTCTTAATGTCAAAACGCGGACTAGAACGTGCATCAATTTTTTGCTCTTCCAGCGCAGCTTCATACGCTTTCGGCAGTGCGTCGTTGAGCGCGTCATCGTACAACACGTCCTCGCCATAATAATTCACAACAATCGGATACGGCGCTTTGCCTTTCCTAAAACCGGGAACCTGAAAGTAGCGCGCGTTTTTGCGGTGTGCCGCCTGAAGCGAGCGCTTAAAGACATCCGGCTCTACCGTAATCTCCAGTGTTATCGTCTGTTTTTCCTCAGAAACCTTTTCTGACGCCATATTGATCCGTCCTCCTAATGAATTTGCGTATTTCGCAAATATTAATTATTTGTCCTTCATCTTTCGCGTTTCCTGCATTTGCGCGTTTGAGTCATTCCAATCGCGTGTTCCCTGATCGCATCCGGATGGCATCCATCGTCTGTAATTAACGCGATCCGAAAGTCAAGACTTAACGCTTGTCACCTGCATCTGACACACATACTATACAAATGCCAAACGATAGTGAAGCTTAAGTATTTTAACATAAGGAACATACTGTAGGCATATTTGAAGCTCTTTCCGAATCATGCTATCATTTTATTGCCTGAAATGCGCGGCACTCTT
>LSQX01213329.1_pt1 | contig 20868 bp, 18 predicted proteins | sample 654561 | NCBI WGS metagenome assembly LSQX01 (sample SAMN04489861, study PRJNA283612) | anaerobic digester metagenome | isolation source: 4 biogas reactors fed with cattle manure at either 37C or 55C with and... | place: Denmark: Kongens Lyngby | collected 2014 | reverse complement strand
TTTGCTCAGGTGGCTCGTGGGTTCGGAGATGTGTATAAGAGACAGGGCGAAAGACTCCGTGAGAGACAGCCTCGAAGTATCCAAGTCTGAGAAGGACAAGGACAAAGAGAAGGACAAAGACAAAGGCAAAGACGATGACCGGGCCAAGGACGATCCCAAGAAAGGTCCTCAGGCAAATCCCAAGTCCCAGACTCCGAGCGGCCCCTCTTCCGGAGTGAAAGGCCCTGGCCAGGACCCCGGCAAGGAAAAAGGTAATCCGGGAAAACCCGACAAACAGGAAAAGAACGAGAAGACGGGAGGATCCAACGCAAAGGACAAAAACGAAAAGCCGGGAAGCGCCAAGGAAAAAGGCGCTAAGGGTGGATCCGGTTCAGCCGGGAAGAAATCGGGCCATGTTGAAGATGACAATCCCTCCTCTTGGGGCTCAACCGGAAAAGAGGACAAAGGGAACAGTTCCGGAAAGAAAGAGATGACGTCTTGGAGCAAGAAAGACGACAGCCCGTCAATCTCCGGTAACGGAACGGAGGGGTTCCGTAATCCTTTCAGGTGGACCTCTGAATTCCTTAGAAGGCTCTGGAAGTAACCTTTGGCTTAGCATGGCCTCCAGCTGGCCGGGTCCTCATACGATTGCGCAAAGAGTCTCCAAGACCGTAGAATTCTGGTAGCGATAGTTGAAGGCTTGGGGGCTTTTTGTGTCAGAACAATCCAGATGGTTCCAGGAAACTTCCGGAGATATCATTAGAACCGCCTTTTCCCGGGGCGGCATTCTTGCTTCGATACTGGGTGATTTCGAAGAACGGCCCCAGCAGCTCCAGATGGCCCTGGCGGTGTGGGAATCACTCTCATCACCTTCCCATCTCTTGGTGGAGGCCGGTACCGGGACGGGAAAGTCCCTGGCTTATCTTTTCCCGTCTGCCCTTTGGTGCCGTGAAACCGGGAAGCGGATAGTGGTCTCAACTCATACCATCAACCTCCAGGAACAACTTGTCAACAAGGATATCCCGCTTGTGGCGGGGATTATCTCAGAATCCGGTTTCGACCTCCGGTACTCCCAAATAAAGGGCAGAAGCCACTATGTTTGCTTAAGAAGGCTCGGACAACTGGCGGAAGAGGTCTCTCAGAAAACCTCCCTCTTTGTGGCGAGTGCTGAAGAGAAGGCTATCCAAGATCTATATGAACTATCTCGCGGAGACTCCTGGGACGGTGACCGTGACCGGCTCCCCTTCCCTGCTCTCGACTCGGTCTGGTCGCTTATCTGCTCCGAGAGCGACCGGTGCATGTCCTCCAAATGCCCCCACTTCCAACGTTGCTTCTACCAGAGGCACCGGAGACAGTTGGAAGGGTGCCATATGGTCGTCGTGAACCATGCGCTCTTCGCGTCTCACCTTGCGATCTGGAACCAAAGCGGCGGAAACGCCGGACTCCTCCCAGGATACGAGGCGGTCATCTTCGATGAAGCCCATCACCTGGAGGATGCAATTCGAGACAGCCTTGGGACCGAAGTGAGTCCGGGCAGGCTGAAACGACTTGTCGACGACACAGTTCGGATGGCAAGGACTGGGGTTATAGGGAGGAGCATCACAAGGGAAGGAATCCGTCGCCTTGGCGAGCTCATGGACAGCAGGATGTCGGTGGTACAAAGGGTCCTCCAGAAGCTCGATCCCAAGCGCCATAACGGACGGGATAAGGCAAGGCTCAGGGATGCCGGTCTTTTTGATGATGAAATCCTAAAATCCATAAGAGATCTCGGAAAAGAGATCCAGTACTGGGAGGACTTCGACCTCTCGGATGAAGAGCGGTTCGAAGTTCAATCTCTAAGGAGGCGCTTCGTCACCCTGTCTCAAGACCTATCCGGCATATCCAACCTCGAGGGCGACGGAGAATCCCATGTCTACTGGGCCGAGTCCGTCGAAGGCGGAAGGAGCGGACATGTCTCCCTGAAGAGGGCTCCGCTTGAGGTAGGCGAGTACCTTGAGGAGACGCTGTGGTCGACGGTCCCGACGGCCATCCTGACATCCGCGACTCTGGCCACAGGGTCTTCTTTCGAGTATCAGAAGCGTATGTTGTCTCTCTCGGATGCCCAAGAGCTGGTCCTTGGTTCGCCGTTCGACTACCGTGAACAGGCCCGGCTATGTATCCCCAAAGACTCCAGGGGCCAAAACGTTAACAGCCCGCCCTTCAACGACTATGTCGCGGAGAAAGTGGTCGAGATAGCCGGGATGACCCGTGGGCGCATGTTTGTGCTTTTCACCAATAGGAGGTCCATGGAATGGGTGGCCGAGCTTATCCGGGATAAGATCGAAGAAATGGGATATCCTTTCCTGAAACAAGGCGACGCTCCGCGAGACGCCCTGCTTAGAGATTTCAAGAAAAAGGGCAATGCCGTACTCTTTGGCCTGGATTCCTTCTGGGAGGGCGTAGATGTCCCCGGAAGGGCCCTTTCTTGTGTTGTCATCACCAAGCTTCCTTTCCCTGTACCCGACGACCCCGTGATGGAAGCCAGAGAGCAAGTATGGCGAAGCCAAGGGATCGTGCCCTTCACCCATTATTACCTACCGGTGGCAACCCTCAAGCTGAGACAAGGGTTCGGGCGCCTCATCCGTTCAAAGACCGACCGCGGAGCAGTAGTCCTTCTGGACCCCCGGATAGCCACAAGGCACTACGGTAGGATGATACTTAAGAGCCTCCCCCCTGCCAGGTTGACGTTCGACCTGGAAGATGTGGCCGAAGCAGTATCTTTCAGCTGAAGGCCCGGTGAAAAACCCGGGCGGCCGCCCCCGGTGAGCGGGAAACGGCCGCCGGACTGATTAAGCAGGTTACTTCAGTACTTCTTTCAGTGCACCTAGGAGCCTGATCACGTTCGCCCTGGTGGCGTTCGTACCCATGAGGCCGATACGCCAGATCTTGCCCTTGAACACACCAAGACCACCGGCGACCTCGATGCCGAACTCATCCATAAGCTGCCTCCGGACCTCGGCTTCCTGGACGCCTTCAGGCACGTAAACCGTAGTGAGCGTAGGCAGCCTGTACGGTTCGTTGACAACCGGCTCGAGCCCCAGACCGGAAAGCCCTGAAATGAGGGCCTCCTGAGCCGCCTTGTGCCTTGCGAATCGCGCTTCAAGGCCTTCTTCCTTGATGATCCGCAAGGATTCATTTAGGGCGTAAATCATGTTGATGGGGGCAGTGTGATGGTAGAGGCGTTCCGGCCCCCAGTATTTCCTGATCATCCCCAGGTCAAAATACCAGCTCTGGCACTTGGTCTTCCGGTTTTCGACGAAAGTAACCGCCTTCTCGCTCAGGGTGATGGGCGCAAGCCCGGGCGGGCAGCTCAAGCACTTCTGCGAACCCGAATAGACGAAGTCCAGCCCGAGCCGGTCGGTCGGGACGTCGACTCCACCCAGAGAAGCAACGGTGTCTACGACGATACGCATGCCGGCTTCGTGAACAGCGGCAGCTATCTCATCAAGAGGCTGGAGCACTCCTGTGGAAGTCTCACCGTGGATAATGCCAACCACCTTGGCATCGGGGTTTTTCCGGATGGCCTTTTTCACATCATCCGGGTCAATGGGCTCGCCCCACGGTGACTGGACCTTGACAACCTGAGCGCCTGCTCTCTCTGCCACATCCACCATCCGGTCGCCGAAGACGCCTGCCGAGCATATGATGGCCTTATCTCCGGGCTCCACCGAGTTCACCAGGGCTGCGTCCATTCCGGCCGAACCTGTACCGGACACCGGGATGGTGAGTTCGTTCTTCGTGTTGAACACGTACCTCAGGAGCTCAGCCGTCTCATCCATGATCGCCACGAAGTCCGGGTCAAGATGCCCGAGCGTCGGCTCTGCCAGGGCCCGCAGGACTCGCGGGTCGGGATTGGACGGCCCCGGCCCCAGGAGCAGTTTGGCCTTTGGATTTCTTTGCTTCACTCTGGACTCTCCTTTCGATTTGGCACGCCCCGCTATCGCCGCCTAAGTGGTCCAACCCAAATGGCGAGATATGGCGGAGGCACATTCAAGCGTTCTCCCTTGGGCTAATACCCTCTGACGGTCCAGACGGGTCGAAGGCCCGGAGACACTTACTGCCGCCTTCACTTGCCCGCCGTACTCCCTAACCGGCGCGGCCACACACAGTACTCCCTCTTCCCTTTCGCCTTCATCAAACGCGAAGCCGAGCTCCCGCGCCTTTCTCACCTCCCGGAGAAGGTCAGAAAGCGTGGATACTGTCCTCGCCGTGAACTTCACAAGTTCCACACCCCGGTAGAGCGCCTCGATCTCGCCGTCCGAGAGCCCAGCGAGCAGCACCTTCCCGACTCCCGTCGCATGGGCAGGCACCCTTGCCCCCGTAACCGTGAATGCCCTCACCATTTTGGAACACTCTTCGCAAGAGAGGTACACAACATCGGTATTGTCGAGGACGGCAAGATTGGCGTTCTCTCCCGTCTCGTCAGAAAGCCTGCGGAGATGGGGCCTCGCGATCTCAATGAGATCCATCTTCTTCTCGGCTTTCTTCCCGATCTCAAAGGCCCTGACTCCGAGCGTATACCCCTTGCCTTCTCTGCGTACGAGGGATGCCCCGACAAGAGTCATTAGGAGACGCCTGGCGGTCGCCACGGGGACGCCTGTCTTTCGCGCCACCTCAGAGAGAGAAACCGGTCCTTCTCCTTCACTGACGGCGAAGAGCACGGCGACAGCTTTTCTTACGGCCTCCACAGTGCCGGAGTTTTCACTTAACGACACGACCCAGTTTCTCCAGCGCCTGCCTGATCTCTGCCCTGGCGTCTTCACCGGCCGGAAGCATAGGCCTTCGGGGTTCTCCTCCGAAATAACCGACCATGTCTAGAGCCGCCTTCAAACCGGCCACCCCGTATTTCGCCGTGACCAGAGCATTCAGTTCCAAGATAGAGAGCTGGATCGCTCTTGCTTCCTCCACCTTTCCGGCCAAAGCCAGTTCGAAAACGTTGACGCAAAGGTCGGGAACCACGTTGGCCGTCGCAAGGGTGCCGCCTTTGGCGCCCATCACAACCGCGGGCAGGAGAAAACTGGCCGAACCGGCAAACACCGAGAAATCGTCCGACACCCCTCTTATGGTTTCCGAGATCTGCACTATGTTACCGCTGGAGTCCTTCACTCCCACTATGTTCGGGTGTTTGGATAGCCGGGTAACCAGAGGCGAAGACAGGTTCAGCCCAGTATTGCCGGGCATATTGTAGACAAGCACGGGAATGGGGGACTCATCGGCCACGTCCGTGTAGAACCCCTCCAGGGCTTTAGGCGTCATGTTCGCCTTGAAGTAATTCGGACTGATGACGAGGGCTGCCTGGGCTCCCGCCTGGGCAGCCTTCTTGGTGAGGCGGACCGTCGCCCTGGTGCTTTCCTGACCCGTCCCGGCTATAAGCACCTTGTCCGCACTCAGGTGCTTTCTTGTGAAAGCCCACATCTCGACCTTCTCATCTTCATCCAGGTAGGGCGCTTCGCCGTTGGACCCCATAACCACCAGACCCGCTAGGCCCGTCTTGTTCCACTTGGCGATGTTCTGGGCCAGATGGTCGTAGGATATCTCTCCGTCCAGAAACGGAGTCGGTATCGGGGCGAAAATACCTCTGATCAATGTGGCTCACCTCCCAGAAGTCTTCAAGAGATCTTCGACAGATTTTTCACCTGACGAAAACTTTTTTCATATGCTGTTTACCTGCTCGGAGTTCTTCATATGTGCCGGAAATCCTTCTGCTTAGGGAGCGCAAGTGATAAACTCGGCCCAGGCGAGAGATTGCCGGAAAACGGTTTCCGGCAATCGGCGAAGGGCCGGAGCAGTCGTTTGCCGGAATATGGCTGGAGGTGTCGCTTTGAGTTCAGACTTTCACACCCACACTTGCTTATCACCCGATTCAAAGGCGCCTGTTCGCGAGGTCTTGGAAATGGCGAGGAAACGAGGTTTGAGCGCGGTTGCCATTACCGACCACGCTGAAATTGATGGAGAAAGTTTTGGCTTCGTGAGCCCCCACTGCCGCTCCTACGAAACTTACAGGAGGGAAGTTCGAGAAGCAGCGTCCGACGATGCTCTTAAGGGTAAGTTGAAAGTCCTGCTCGGCGTAGAAGTGGGCTACAGAATAGAGTACGACACACCCGTCCGGGCTTTCCTTGAGGCCCACGACTTCGATCTGGTCATCGGCGGGGTCCACGACTCGCCCCCTGTAGATTGGTGGGACCCAGGGGCAGGCGATCTCTTGAGGCGTCACCCTGAAATGGGAGTCCAGGCGCTTGTGTGGTACTTCAAGCAGGTTGAGGGCGCGGCGTCATCAGGATTGTTTGACGTTATTGCGCACATAGACGTTTACGAGCGCTACCTTCCCGGCATGTGGCCCGACCCGTTCACCCACCCGAAACTCGCCCCCCTTGTCAGAAAGGCGGTCTGGGCTATCGCCAAACACTCGCGCATGGAGATAAACCTTGAGATGGTGAACAAACGAGGGCATTTCGCATGGTCTGCCCTCCGGTTTCTCGAGATGTACCGTGAAATGGGAGGAAAACCGCCGGTTGTCGGTTCTGACGCCCACCGTCCTGAGTGGGTAGGGCTAAACATCAAGGAAGGCGAGAGACTCGCTTTGAGAGCAGGCTTCCCCTCCGTTGCTCCTTGGGAAGAGGTAGTATCGAGGAAAGAGGCGTAGAGTCGCGCGGGCTTTGCCAAGGAAACACGTTCATCTATATGGGCCACCGGGATATGAAAAGAGGCGGGAGACCCTCTCCCGCCTCTCTTTATGCCTACACCGTTACTTGATAAGGTGCAGCCAATCTCCCAAGAGGAACTGCATCCTACCCAGGAAGAGCGATACACGAGCCATGACCGTGTTTCCGAAGGCAGCACCGAACGCTATCATCATGGTGTAGCGCCCGACCATAGAAACCCTGCCCTGGACGCCCCTCTTCTGGATAGTGAACAGGAAGTATACCAAGGAGCAGACTGTGCCGATCACGAACAACCAGTTGGAGACATCCACCCACCAGTCCCCGCTTCCCCAGAGGGGCAGGAACGTGGCGCGCACCTGGTCGACGAAGAACGGTTTGAAGTCCTTGGCAAGGACGTACCCGGAACCGATACCCAGCTGGAAGCAGATGGTGTACCGGCTAAGCCAAGAGATGGACTTAATATACCTGGTGTAGATGAGCACACCGATAAGGATGGGGATGAGCAGCGACCACTCTCCATCAGTCATGAGACCCTTGGTCACGTTCTGACGGATGTAGTTGAAGTACGTGAGCGCCACTCCGTAACCTGCGAAAAGCCCCACATAGGTGTGCTCAGCAAACCGGTATAGCGGGTTGTCCTTGAAGACAGCGGAAACCAAGACGATGGTGAAGAAGGCCTGTAGCCAAGTCCCCACCGTAAGTGCAGTTTCGGACATTTGTGTTTCACCTCCTCAGGATGTCAACCCGCTATGATGCCTGCTTCTTGTTCTTGGTAAGCACATAGCCGATGTTACCAAGAATCATGAAGATTATGATTAGAGCGTGAGAGAACGACTGAGCGTCCATACCTGCCGTAGCCGAACCCGGTGACCCGACCAAGACTTCATACTCGGCGGCACCCTTCATGCCGGCTATTAGGCCCTTGATCTGACCCGCCTGGACGAGCGGCATACACTCGGGAATGCTGACCGAGATCGCAGCCTCGATGAGCGGGATGTTGTTCGGGCTGGTTACGTGCTTGATATACTCCTTCTCACCGGGAGTTCCGGTGCAGAAGATAGCTATCAGTTCAGCCTGCTTCAGGCTGGTAAACTCCTTCATGAGCGGGAACTGGTTAAGGTCCTGCCCGTAGAAGTCGACACCCTGAGCAGTCTCGATAATGTTGCTCTGGTACTGCTGAAGGAGGACTTGGCCGCCAGGCTTGTAGCCGATGTTGACCCAGTCGACCCCGTACTGCTTATCGGGAAACTCGGACTTCACAGTGCTGAACGCCTGCTCAGCCATGTCACCGGCCATCTGCCACATCCCCGCGCAGACAAACCTGAGGTCACGCCCTTCCTTCCAGCCTTGCCTGATCATGGACAGGATGGCGGGCATGAGCTCGGGAATACCACCGGCTGAGAACTCCATGCCCATCCAGACGATGCTTCCCGGGGGTAGGTTCTCGATGATGTCATATACCTTCTGGGTGTCAGCCGAAGGTATGATGGCAAGACCGATGGGCCTCAACAGGGCGAGGGCGATAACGAATATCATCAAGGCGTAGAGCCAACGCCTGTCAATGCTCGCAAACTTTTCCCACACGCTTGTTCACCTCCTTGCAATGGAGATTTATTCACTCGTGCCACCCAAGTGGCCGCGCTCGATTCCAAGAGCGATACGAAGAGCCGTTGCCACGCCGCCCAAACAGGCACCGATCTGGATACCTCTCATACCCGCTGCGTTGGGAACGTTCAAGATCCAGTCGGCCATCTGCGAAAGGGCAGGGTGTCCGCCGAGCAGCATCCTGCCCAACGGCACGCGGCCCAGCATCATGATAAGAGCCGTGATAAGAAGGACCGAAGCTTCGGGGCTCCGCACCCTAAATGCTCTGTATGCGGCCGAGCCGATATAGAACACGATCGTCGAATAAACGGTTGCGTTCATGGGAGCGATGAGCTGGTTGTACATGAAAGTCCAGCCTGGGTGCGATGCGTTCTTGGCTATGAAAATGCCAAAGAACATCATTCCAAATAGACAGATCAGCAGCCAGACGCTGAAGACCCAGCCTTCTCTCCTTTGGGATATCCTACGACCGTGGATCTGGCTAAGGTTGATGGAGCCAACGAGCACCGCCCACGCGGCCACGACCAGATACCACCTGTCCAGGCGCTCCTTGGCGGCATCCAGGAATCCTACTCCGGTGAAGTAGTTGGCCGCCACGTAGAGGATAGCCAGGATTAGAGTAATGGCTACCGGTATCTCCTTTTTCATCCGGTACACCTCCTTTCGGATTCAGCCGGTTCAAAGAATGCGCGAATGGGTTACTTGGAAAGCAAGGTCTTGAGAGAATCAGAGCCGACACTGGCCATGATGGTGCCTAGGACGATAAGGACCACTCCGACCATCTTGCCCCAGTCCTGAGCAACGAGGCTTGCGAGAAGCACGGGCTCCTTGCTGAGGTAAGCGCTGGCAGCGTAGAGTTCCTCACCGATGAGGCAGTAGTCACAAGCGGCTACGAAGAACGGGATCTGGTGGGTGTTGGCAGTACCCGAGATCTGGATGGCTCCGGCGATGGAACCGACCTCCGCGAAGATTAGAGACTCAGCCCAGAACGCACCAACCAGGATGTTGGCAGCGGGCTTCTCGCGGAACATGATTCCGGTAACGCCGGTTGCGTAGGCGAACTGGTCGTCTGAGATCCAGCGGACGTTATCGGGCTTGAAGCTGTCCAGCTTGCCGACCTCGGCGTAAGACTGCTTCACGATTTCCTCTGAGAGAGGGTAGACGATGACGTTCCTGTTGGTGGCGATGAGATCCGTATCATAACGAGCGCACTGCTTGGCCACGTATTCGAGGATAGACATGGCGGCGAGCGTCTGAGCGTTCTGCAAGTCGCCGATACCGGGCGAGAAGTGCACCGGCTTGCCCATCTCAGTGCAGCGTCCAATGGCCTCGTCCATGGCCTCAAGGCCTGCCACCTTGTAGATCTCAGGGATCCTCATGCCGCCCCTGGCCCTCCTGATCATCGTGATTACGGCGATCAGAAACAGGAGTTCCACCCAGAAAGCGAAACTGTAACCGGTAACTATTGACATTTCGTCACCTCCTTCCCTTTTGTGACTCTGACATTTCGCCGCAGAAATGCAGTTTCCTGCTGGAATACAATTGATTTTTTCTACTCAATTGCTACTCTTGTGGCTACTCAGTTATCGTTTGGAGACCTTGGAGGGTCTTTCTAGTTAGGTTATGCGCAGGTAGAGATATGTAGAAAAGTATAAGGCAAGGAAGGTGCATGAAGCACCTTCCTATGAACGATTTTCTAAGAACACCTACCGCTCTCTAGCACTCGCTGTGCCCGCAAGCCAGGCACTTGGCACAACCCTCGACATGGATCAGGTTCCACGTGCCGCACTGGGGGCACAACCCGAATTTCTTCCCCGGTGTAAGAGGCAAGGCGTCCTGTATGGGTCCTATATCCGCTGAGTCGTTTTCCTCTTCCGCATCACTCCGGAGATACTCGTCCAGGAACTGCCCTATGGCGTCGGGTACCGAGCGGACCCTGTTGGGCCCGAACCCTATGGCGCGAGAGCCGCCGATCCCCAAGAGCTGATCGGCAATCTCCTGAGGATCTACACCAGACCTAAGAGCCGTTGAAATGAGCCGGGCTATGGCTTCGGTGAAAGCCGAGACATCGCTACCTGCTTTACCGATCTGGGCAAACAGTTCGACCGGGTGACCGTTAAGGGTGTTTAGAGTAAGGAACAACTTACCTACAGGCGTTTCCTTGGCTGCGGTAAAGCCGTCCAGGCGGACAGGCCGCTCTATAGGCTTTATATGCCCCCACACCCCGTTGATTTTGGCCTTGCCACGCAGTTCATGGTGATCGAACTGGAGATCGCCGGTTGCCTGGAGCTCTTGCCCGGCGCCTTCGCCTTGAGCTTTCTTGTCGGCGCCAACGGTTAGCACCTGCTCGCTCCGGCTCCCGTCGCGGTAGACGGTTACGCCCTTGCAGCCCAAGTTGTTGGCGAGGATGAACACTTCCTTGACCTCGTCCCTGGTGGCCTCATTGGGGAAGTTCACGGTCTTGGACACCGCGTTGTGGGTGTATTTCTGGAACGCGGCCTGCATCCTTATGTGCCACTCGGGCGTTATGTCGTGGGCCGTCACGAAGACTTTCCTTACTTCCTCGGGGACACCTTCGATATCCCCCAAAGAACCGTGCTCTGCGATCTTCTCCATCAGCTCGTCGCTAAAGAACCCCAGCGTGCGCGCTACTCGTTCGAACCTTGGGTTTACTTCCACTAAGGCCTTCTTGTCGAGCACGTGCCTGGTGAAGGCTATGCTGAACAGAGGCTCGATGCCCGATGAAGCGCCGCCTATGATGCTGATCGTGCCGGTCGGAGCGATCGTCGTGGTAGTTGCGTTTCTCACGGGCTTCTTCCTCGCCGCGAATACGCTCTTTTCGTAGTTGGGGAAGGTGCCCCGGGACTCGGCCAGTTCGGCCGAAGCCTTGAGAGACTCCTCTTCAATGAAGGCCATGACTCTCTCCGCAAGCTCCAGTGCCTCTTCTGAACAATAGGGTATGCCGAGGTCGATTAGCATGTCGGCCCACCCCATGACGCCCAAGCCGATCTTCCGGTTTCCGTGGGCCATCTCGTCTATCTCAGGTAGGGGGTACTTGTTGGCGTCAATCAGGTTGTCCAGGAAATGTACTCCCGCGCGGACCGCCTTCCTTAGCCCGTCCCAATCGATCCGGTCCTCTGGCTCCTTGGAGGCGTCATTGCTGCCCCATACGGGCACGGTAAAAGCGCCGAGATTTATGGACCCCAGGCAGCACGCCTCATAAGGCAAGAGAGGCTGTTCTCCGCAGTTGGATACGACAATCCCGTTGGCTATGAATGAGTGGCTGATGGGCACAGTCAGGTCGAAGACCTCTTTCTTGCCGGCGGGTTCTATAGACTCGACAACATCAACATACGGCTGGCGGTAGAACCCTCTTGACCGCCTTCTGATCTCCGCGATCTCCTCAGAGTAGCGGTCGTCGGCGAACCCCACCTCATCGATGAAGCGTCCCAGGTTATCTCCGCTCACTTGGAGTTCGTACAACAAGCCGTCACTTGCATATGCTCTCACAGAGCCATGGACGGAACTATGGCTGAAACGCCCTTTAGCCGGCCTGGAACTGTAGATAGTTGACATAATCCCAAGGTTCAGAAGGAGGACCTGCACATCCTCAAGGAGAGCTCTTGACTTCGAGGTCAGTCTGACATAGGCCGCACCGTTATGTTGGTTCGCCAGGGTTCCGTCGGCTGTGAACATCGCCTGCAGGAAACCGACTACCGCTTCACGAGTAGCCCTGAAGAGCGATTCGGGCACTCTCTTGACGGCAGACATACCGGATTGGACCCCGAGGCTCTGGAAGAACTCGACCACCGACTTCGAGCGATAGCTGAGGTGATAGACGCCGTTCTTGCGCCTAACGGGCTTCACGGGTCGGTACCACCGGTCGAGAGCCGATTTCACCGTTTCCATGACGCTATAGTCTTGCTCAGAGAACGCAAACCCGGCGCGTGAGTTTTCCCCCGAGTCTATGAGCCAGCCATCGCCGACAAGCCTGCCTAAGGTAAAGCCGAGCTCTCTCGACCAGGTCGTCGGGAAATTGGTACGGTATGTACGTCCATTAGCTCCGGTCCTTAGGTTCTTCACCGGGACCGGCAGCGAAGGATCAAGGCTGAACTTGCCGGCGCCGGACTGAATAAGGACCGAATCCTCACCCGGCCGTAGGCTACCGGCAGGCACCCATCCCCGAGGAGTCATGATCTTGTGGTCGATTGTAACCTCGACGGAGTATCCGCCTTTGGTCCTGAGTCGAACCACATCCTTGACGGCTGTCCTCATAGCCCTCGCGAGGGGCACGACTTCGACTCCGGCAACAGTCTCTATGTAGGTACCCGAGGTCCCTTCCCGGACCACCCCACCGTGCGAGACACGCCGGTCAATAGCTACTCCGACTCCTCCCGTGGACCACTTCTCCGCCATTTCTCTGATGGGGATAAGACCCATTTCCGTGGACACAAGAGCATCGCCGGCGACGCACGGGTTCGTGCTCTCGATCTCTCCTATTTCAGGAGTAGGGTTATCCCTGTTGAGTCTGTCGAGGAATATAATGCCGGGTTCGCCGTTCCGCCAGGCCTGATCGACGATCTTCTCAAAAACTTCCCGGGCATTGAGCTTCCCGGTCACCTTTCCGTTCCGGGGGTTCACCAGCTCGTACTCTTCGTCCTTCTCGACGGCCTCCATGAACCTCTCGGTTATCCCTACGGATATGTTGAAATTCGTGAGTTCGTTGTTATCGGTCTTGCAGGTGATGAACTCAAGGATGTCAGGATGGTCGACGCGAAGGATCCCCATATTCGCCCCGCGCCTTACTCCGCCTTGTTTGACCGCCTCCGTAGCGGCGTTAAACACCTTCATGAACGAGACCGGGCCCGACGCCACGCCGCCCGTGGACTTGACGACATCGTTCTTGGGCCTTAGACGGCTGAAGCTGAAGCCGGTCCCGCCGCCCGATTGGTGGATAAGCGCTGCATGCTTAAGGGAATCGAAAATGCTCACCATGGAGTCTTCGATCGGCAAGACGAAACAAGCGGACAATTGCTGGAGTTCACGCCCGGCGTTTATGAGGGCCGGCGAGTTGGGAAGGAACTTGGCTTCGGTCATGACTTCGTAAAACCTAACCGCCAACTCGCGGATTTCATCCTTCCTCGCTTCGACCAGTTTTTGAAACTCATCCCAGCTGACTTTCGTGAGGCCCTTTGACTCAAGGCGGGCGTGAGCCATCTTCATGGTCGCCCAGTCCCATTCGGAGACCGAAAACTCCAAATCAACTGCGACCTCAGGCTTATTAGGAGCACCTGCCACGCTCGCCATCTTCTTCGGTCGCCTGGGAGACCCGGAATAAACCTCAGGGTAATACACAAAATCCATGAGGGCGATGTTTTTTGCTACCCGCCAGAACATCTCTCTGGGGCTCTCAAGAGGTTTTCCGGTCTCGTCCTTTTTCAGGTACCTCTTTTCCAAGACCTGAATTGCGTTTTCAGAAAGGTTCAACCTGTACTGCCTCCCACCGGCTCAAGGCCTTCTCTCTATTTTGGTTACCTCCGCTGGTACTCTCCCCCACATAGGCCCGATGCCTAGAAGCTCTCATAGGAACTTCAGTCGCCAGGGTCTTCGGTTTCCTGCTTGCCCTCCTTATCCCTCAGAATCCTCTCAAGTTCCTCACGAAAACCCATGAGATCGGTGAATTCCCTGTAGACCGACGCAAACCGGACATAGGCAACATCATCGATAGCCCGGAGCTTCTCCATAACCATCTCGCCGGTCTCTTTCGAAGTCACCTCGCCCCTCCCCGTCTCCCTAAGGGCGCGTTCCACCTCAAACGCCGCCTCCTCCAAGGTCTCCAGGGGTATGGGGCGCTTCTCGCAAGCTCGCAGCATCCCCGACAAAATCTTCTGCCGGGAAAACATCTCTCGACTTCCGTCCTTCTTAATCACCAAGAGGGGAGTCTCTTCGACCCGTTCGTACGTGGTGAAGCGGCGGCCGCAATGCGGACACTCTCGACGCCTGCGTATGGCGGCATCTTCGTCGGTCGGACGAGATTCCAGGACCCTGGAGTCAAGAAAACCGCAGAATGGGCATTTCAAGGAGCCACTCCACCCTTCGCGGACAGGATACCCCAAAGAAAGCGCGATCAAACATATGTGTGCGCTATATCTGGGTACAAGGCTCCTATTCTACGCTAGATGTATTTCTCCTTGTGGATTTCTCACGGGCCCGAGAAATAAAACGGTCGACCGAAATGAGGAACCTCTCGTGGGTGCCCTCGCCTACTTTGTCCAGTTCGTCGCGGGCTTCAACGTGAAAAACAAGTCGCCGCCCGTCGATTTCGGTCAAAGTGGNNGGCCAAGGGGCGTAGGCGAAATATGCCTGATATTGACTAGGGTGCCCACGCTGGACTCTCCGGGCTCCATATAGGGTTTGAGCGCGTCCATGGCCGCTTCCTCCATAAGGAGGACAAGGCTGGGGGTGGAAAAGACGTCCACCGCCCCGCTGCCGGTTGAGGAAGCGAGGTTAGACTGAGTGACTTTGACCGTGGCCCTGCCTTGAATGCCTATCTCTACAAGCTTCATCTTACTTGTTCAGGGTGAACGTGATGTTCGTCTTGACGTTCAGGGTTTGAATGACGGGGCAGGCCAATTCGGTCGCTTCAAGGCACTCCTTGAGTTTGTCTTCGGTGAGCCCGGAACACTCCACATCATAGTGGGCGTTTATGGTTTCGAACCTAGGTGGACCACCGACAGCCCTCACGCCTTCGAAGGTCATCTCGAGCTTTCTGGGCGTGAAGCCTTCCTTGGCCAGCACTGACTTAAGCACTGAGCCGCTGCATCCTGCCACTGACATGAGCAGAAGATCGGTGGCACGAGGTCCTGTCCCGCGTACGCTGACCTCGGCTCCTTTTGAGTCGACGCACAGGAAGCTGTTTTCTAGGGCGCGAGCGGTAATTTTCTGGGTATCTGCCACGCCTGGGCGCCTCCTTTCTTAGGGTAGAGCTCAAAAGAGCATGCATGTATGATCATAGTACCTCTGGGAAGGGAAGTGAAGGGGTATGACGCTCGGAGATCAAGACATCTTGAACCTCCCGCGCCTGACCTCCCGGTCTTGTTCAGTCCGTGCCCTGGAGCTGGCTCCCCGGCTCTTGGGGACGATCTTGGTCCGCCTGACTCCGGAGGGCCTCACCGCCGGAAGGATTATCGAAGTTGAGGCCTACGAGGGCCCGGAAGACAGGGCCTGCCATGCGTTCGGTGGCCTGAGGACGTCAAGGAACGAAGTCATGTACGGCCCTCCGGGACGAGCGTACGTCTACTTCACCTACGGGCNNGTGTATAAGAGACAGTGGTGGCAGCGCTGACAGGGACCCCACACGCCGTGCTCATCCGCTCCATAGAGCCCATAGCGGGCATTGAACTCATGGCCGAACGCCGGAAAGGCACGGTGCCTTACGCTGAAGGTCCGGGCAGGTTGTGTCAGGCTTTGTCTATCACGGGAGCGGACAACGGGACAGGCCTTACGGAGGAATGCCGGGCTGAGGCGTACCGGGCTTCAAGCGGTGCAGCGCCGGAAGGCTCCGTAAGAGCAGGGTACGACATCTTCGTTGCCTATCCCCCGGAAGGCATGGACCGGCGGCCTCCATACCTTGTTACAAAACGAGTTGGAGTCGGGAACTCGGGAGAAGCGAAGCACTATCCGTGGAGGTTCGTGGTGAAAGGCACCGGGCCTTCCAAAATGAAAGTGGATTACCCGGAATAGCGGGAAACCCAAGTCCACCCCTACCCAATAGGCCTAATCGCACCCGGAAAGACCCGGTTGTGCCCAAAAAGAACTGAGAACCCGCGCCAGGGCCCATGGCTCTTCCAGCTGTGGGATGTGGCCGCACCCCGGCAAACAGACCGTCGTTACGCATACCCCTTCCGCTAAAAGGTCCTCGCCCAAGCGCCGGAAATAGAAGGTGGGTATTACGGCGTCTTCCTCGCCGTAAACCAAGAGGACCGGCTTTCCGCTCAGGTATTCCGCTTCGTCCATGGGATACGGCGGCCACGGAACGCCCCTAGAAAGCAGCGGGCCCGCTTTGGCGTAATCTTCCCGCAAGACTTCCGCATCTTCCCGGGAGATGCGTCCCGGCCATGCGACCAGTCTATTCAAAGGGCTCTCGAACACTATGGAACCGGGGTCCCTGCCGCTACGTGAGGCAATGCGCCGGGATTCACAATAGGCCCGGGTGGCCGGCGCGATCAGTGTTACGCTTGCAACCCAGGGTTCTCTCGCCAGGTGAACGGCGATGGCGCCGCCCAGGGAATGCCCTACCAGGTGCACCCGTCGCCCCGACCCAAGCGAGCGGAAATAAGCCAGCCATCCCTCGAAAGACAAAGGGGCGCCTCCGGGCAACTGAGCGTCGCCCATCCCGGGGATGTCCGGAGTGAGGATCTCCTCCGGGGACTCCATGGCCTCGAGGAGTCTCATCCAAATACGCCCAGAACTCGCGGCCCCGTGGATGAGGATGGCTCTAATCTCGCTTTTCACAGGATCAATTCCCCCACCGGACCTCAAGAGCTTTCAGTCTCGCTACGAGGCGCATCACAACTCTATCTTCCGAAATGGGATCCCGAGCTTGCCGGCAATGGCCTCCTCCCTGCCGTGACAAGAAAACAAGAGTATCTGGTGCCTCTCGGCGAGGGCCGCCAGTATTTCAAGAGCTCCGGCCAGCCGGTTGTCGTCATACTGCACGAAAGAATCATCCAGGAAGAACGGGATCTCTTCCTTTCTTGTTATAGCCTCAGCAATGGCTACCCGGAGGGCGAAGTAACACTGGTCAACGGTACCTCCCGACAAGGAAGACACGTCCACCTGGCTTCCGGTCTCCGGATGGACCACGCTTATCTCAAGGTCCGGCGATATCCTGATATCTCGGTACCTTCCCGACGTGATCTTCTTCATGATCTCGCCCACACGCCTGTTTAGTTCGGGGGCGAACTCACGCCTCAGGCTCTTGGACAGCTCCGAAAGGGTTTTGTAAGCGAGGTCGAGGGCCTCCCAATCCATCAGGAGCTCCTCCTCAATCGCCCGCTTTCGTGCCAGGTCTTCCTCGATCTCAAAGACCGGCCTCGTGTCTTCCATCCGGAGACGGATCCCGTTTTCAAGGGCTGCAAGCCGTGCCCTTACCTCTCCGAGACGCGCCTTGACCGAGTCTTGGACCCTCCGCTTGGCTTCGTAATCGCTTTCCGAGACCGCACCGCTCAAGACAACTTCGCCTTCCGCGGCTTGCCGCGATTTTACGGCAAGATGAGCCTCCAACCGGGCGACTTCTTCCGCGATCTCTCCCGGGTCCCGCCCCGACAGTAGGGCCTGAAGCCGGCTCCTGTATTCGGAAAGAGTCCTCTCGGCCTCATCGCACTCCTTTTTGGCGGCCAGTTTTTTCTCGAATTCCGCGAGGCTCACGACCCCGCAGGCGGCAAACACTTCCGCCTCCTTCGTCCTCAGCCCGGAAAGGTGCTCATCCAACTGGGTGAGAAGGTCACGCGCCTCGTCTATCCGCTCACTAAGAGTTGCCAGGTCTCTCTTGAGGGAGGCCACAGTGGCCAGCTTCTGCCTCCCCGAGTTCACGGCGGAGTCGGTAATCGCCTCGCCGGCTTCCAGAGAGCCCAATGACTTAAGCAGTTCCACCAGTTCTTTCTCTATGGCCGAGAACTCCTGAGAAGTCTCAAACCAGAACTTGTGCGCCGCCTCATAGCGGTCCCTCGCGCTCCTTAGCCGGGCGAGGTAGAGGTCCAGCTCGCGGGCCACGGTCCTCAGTTCCTCCACAGATTTCGCGCCGAGAACGGCAAGGTACTCCTCAAGCGATCTCCTGGCCGACTCGATCCTCTCCTCCTGCTCCTCCACTTCGCGCTCCTTCTGGGCGAGGACCGCTTCGTCTTCACGCCGCAGCTTGGTGGCCACGCTCTGGCGATACACCCCGGCGGCCAAGAGGGCCAAAGCCACACCAAATGCCGCCCAGCTCATGGGCATGGCCATTACTGTGAGGGCCACCGCGATACCCAGAGATGTGAGTGCAAAGGCGTACAACCAACCGGGCCCGCCGCTCATCCTCCTGGACACAACCTGAGACCTTGCCCGTTCTACCTCCAGTTCCATCTTTGACTTGGCTTTCTCGGCCAAGGTAACCGTCTCTTGGAGCTCTTCCGCTTCCTTGAGTATTTCCTTGTTGAACTCTTCGTCGGGATATCCCTTGATTCGCCCTTCTTCCTCTCTAGCTCTGAGTTCTTTCCGGGCCTCGTTGGCGGCACGCTCGCTCTTGGAGGCCGCGGCTTTTGCGCTTGAGTATTTGGAATAGAGGGACATGAGGGCCGCTTCATCAACACCGCTCTCACCGGAGGGCACGGACGCCAACAGCTTGGCCTCCACCCCTTTGGCCCTTTGCTCAAGCCGAGAAAGCTCCTCCTCCGCCTCTTCCCGGCGCCGCAAGGCGGCGTCTATCTCCTGCTTTAGAGCCAGGTACTGTTCTCCGGCGCCCTGTGGAACGTCTTTCGCCCACAGGAGCTCTTCCAACCGGGCCTGGGTCTCTCTTATGAGGCCCCGGAGATCTTCTGCCTCGGCAAGAAGCCCTTTCAGCATCGCGTGCCTGAGCCGGGAGAGCTCCCAATCCCCCCGGGAAACCTGCTCTTCCAGGCGTTCCTTTTCCCTCGAAAGGTCTGATGCCTCAATGAGCCACCCTCGGAGCTCCTCCGCCCGTTCCTTGGCGGACTTGAGTTCACGAGAGAGCTCGGCTATCTCTTGCTGTACGATGTCCAGCTTGGCCTTCAGACTTCGCGGGGCTTTGATTTTGGCCCTCTCGTCGGATAGAGCCGACAAGGCTCGCACAAGCGATACATCCTGGCTCCCGCCCTGAAGGATGTCTCCCAGCTTGCCCTGTATCTCGGCCCCGAGCCCGGGCTCCTGAGGGCTCCCGAGCTGGCCTATCCACACGGTGTTCCGAAACTCTTTGGCGGTGAGTCCTAAGTGTTTGCGTGCGAAGTCGTATTCTTTCCTCGAGTCTTGCGAATATAGGTGGGTCACGTCCTCGCCCGTCATGTCGTCATAGATCCGGACAATGTCCGGGTCAAAAGAACGCTCGACCCTGAAAAGACGCCCGCCATCCTCGTAGACGATCGCGCCCCGGTAGGCTTTCCCCGTCCACGGACGGTAGCGCTCGTACTCGGGGTCTCGCGATATCCTGGTCCTGCCTTCTTTCTTGAAACCGTAGAACATGCCGAGTATGAATGCGCCCAAAGTCGACTTCCCGGCCTCATTGTCACCCCGTATGATATTGAGACCCCCAGAGAGCTCGATTGTCCGGGAACCGCTGAACTTCCCGAAGGCCGCCGGAGCAAGTTTTTTTATCTTCACCCCTACCGCCCCCTCCGGAGTATGACTTTGCCTTGCCTCAAGGCGTCCAGCCCATATTGTAGGGCAAGATCCGCAATACGGGCCGAACGTCCCTCGCCCTTCTCAACCAGCTCGTCTCGAAGTCCCATGAGGTGCCTTGCGAAACGCCCTTCAAGGCTCGAGTTCTCAGGGTCGCTTAAGGCGTCTAAGTCATAGCCGGGAGAATAGTCGGGGACAAGGCGCAGGAAGAAGAAGTCGTCTCCCAGCGAGCGCTCAAGCTCGCGGATGTCAAACACGATCTCCGGCTCCACCACTCCGGTAAGCCTTATAGCCCACAGGTCACGCTTCCTGGCAGAGGAGTCTCCAAAGGAAAGGACGGCATTTCGGACGCGCTCCAAGGTGTCAAGGCCCGTGATATCCAGGTCCTCGCTCCTCATCTCTCGGAGGGCCATTGGAATGAACTCCGGAGAGACGCTGAACCCGGCTTGTCCCTCCCGCCTAGCGGCGGTCACGAGGTACACCCCACGCTCGCCCTTGTCGCCGAAATCCAAAGGCTCAGGGCAACCGGGATAGACGGCCGTCACCTCGCCCGCCTTGAACGCCCCCGGCACGTGGATGTGGCCCAGCGCCGCATAGTCCACCCCCGTTCCTTCCAGGTCCTCAAGATGGATGGGCAGATACTGGGACCCATTGCCCGAAGCGCCAGCATTCCAGACCACATCCCCGTGGATGACCAGTATGTTGAAAAGCCCGTCGCGGGCCCCTCGAAAGCCCTGGAGGAGCCTCCGGTGCTCCAAGTACGTTCGCCAGCCCAGTCCGTAGACCACGGTGCTTAGGTCTTCCAACACGACCTAGCCTATACGGTCGCTTTCAAATACGGTCACGTTTTCCGGCCAATCTACGGTCTTATACAGAGAATCTCTAACCAGCGGGTCATGGTTTCCCGGGCTTATGAACACCCTGGTCCCACCTATGGAACGGAACACCTCTCCGGCCTCTCTTGCCCAGGTAGCCCTTGCATGGGAGTGCTCGAAGAGATCTCCTGATAGGAGGAGCAAGTCCGCCTTTTCCCTCTTGCAGAGCTCTGCGATACGAAAAAGGCCGGTCTCGATCTCCCTGCGCCTTATGGATGCTTTCTCCTTATCCAGTTCTCGCGAAGCCGGACGCCCGGCGTGTATATCGGCAGCGTGCACTATCTTGAGCATTGGTATGCCTCCAAACAGCATGTGGT
>LSQX01041810.1_pt1 | contig 20872 bp, 27 predicted proteins | sample 654561 | NCBI WGS metagenome assembly LSQX01 (sample SAMN04489861, study PRJNA283612) | anaerobic digester metagenome | isolation source: 4 biogas reactors fed with cattle manure at either 37C or 55C with and... | place: Denmark: Kongens Lyngby | collected 2014 | reverse complement strand
CGCCCGGGGGACATGGGCTTCGATGTGGTTCACTTCAATGTTCACAAGACCTTCTCCACGCCCCATGGCGGCGGCGGTCCGGGGGCCGGACCCATTGCCGTAGCCGAGTGTCTCGCTCCTTTCCTCCCCGCCCCGACGGTGGAAAAGGACGCGGACGGCAAGTTCTATCTGGACTATGACCTGCCCCAGTCCATCGGCATGGTGAAGGGCTTTTACGGCAACTTCGCCGTTTTGGTCCGGGGCTACACCTACATCAGGATGATGGGCCCGGAGGGGCTGCGGCGGGCAAGTGAAGATGCGGTGCTCAATGCCAACTATCTCTTGGCGCGGCTCAAGGACTACTTTGACGTGCCTTACCCCCGCATCTGCAAGCACGAGTTTGTCCTGTCGGCCAAATCGTATAAGGAAAAACACGAGGTTAGGACGTTGGACATGGCCAAGCGACTCCTCGACTACGGGTACCACGCGCCAACGGTCTACTTCCCGCTGATCGTGGACGAAGCGCTCATGATTGAGCCTACGGAGACGGAGACGAAGGAGACCCTTGATGAATTCGTCCAGGCCATGATCGACATTTGCGAGGAGGCGAAGCGGGATCCGGAGACGGTCAAGACAGCACCCCACACCACCCCTGTTGGGCGGCTCGATGAGACCAGGGCGGCCCGGCAGCTGGATCTGAGGTGGCGAGGCAGCTCGTGAGGGGAAAATGGCGCTTGCTCAGCGACGGGCCGGCCTCCGCTGCGTGGAACATGGCCGTCGATGAGGCGATCATGACCATGGTTGGGCGGAAAGAATCGCCGCCCACCTTGCGCATCTACGGATGGGATCCGCCAGCCCTTTCCCTGGGGTATTTCCAGCGGGCGGCGGAAGTCGATTTGACCGCTTGCCGATCCCGGGGGGTGGATGTGGTCCGTCGGCCAACGGGCGGGAGGGCCATCCTCCACGATCAGGAGGTAACCTACAGCTTGTCGTTGCCTGAGGACCTCCCTTGGCTTCCCCGAGGGGTCACCGAGGCCTACCGGCTGATCGCCGGCGGGTTGGTGCGGGGACTCAAGATCCTGGGGGTCCCCGTCGAAATGGCCCCTGCCGGGCGGCGGGGAGCTGGCAAGACGGCTGCTTGCTTCGATGCCCCCTGTTCCTATGAGATCGTCGCCCGGGGACGGAAGCTGGTCGGCAGCGCGCAAACGAGAAGGAGGAGGGCCGTGCTCCAGCACGGCTCCATCCCTCTTAAGCTCCAGACGGAAGAGCTGTTCGCCCTGCTTCATTTTGCCGACCCCGGGGAGAGGAGTCGCGGTGAGAGACTATTCGCCGCCAAGGCCATTTCCCTCGACGAGCTGATGGACTCTCCCGGGTTCGATGATGTTTGGCCCGCCATCGTGCAGGGGCTGGGGGAGGAGCTGGGGGTTGCCTTCGAGCAAGGATTTCTCACCCCCGCCGAAGAGGAGCTGGCGGGCGAGCTGGTGCGGGGGAAATATGCGAATGATAAATGGAATCTAGAAGGACCTAGAAGGCGAAAGAAGGAGTAAAGGGCGTAATTTCCGGCCCAAGGGGATCTTTTTCAGCCTTGCCTTGGGGAGAGAATCTGATAAACTGTAATGTAATCTTATACGTGCAAAGCGATGATAGGGAAAAGTAGGCGGGCTTGGAAGGTCCCAGAGAGCTGGGGGCGGTGGGAGCCCAGCACCGGAGGGTCCGTCGAAGTTCTCCCTGGAGTTGTGGGGCTGAAAAGGCAGCAGTAGGTCCCATCGGGGCTTCCGCCGTTACAAGGAAGGGGATATCGGTCCTGCATTGCGGGAGGCATCCTAAGTGAGGTGGGCCATTAGGCCAATTTGGGTGGTACCGCGGGAGTTTAACTTCCCGTCCCTTGTGGACGGGAAGTCTTTTTTTTCAGGGGGGGATCACATGGCTGTTGAAGCTTTGGTTGGGCGATTGGTCAGCAGGGAACACAAGAGGGAAGACACGGTCATTTCCGTCGGGGGTGCAGCCATCGGCGGTCCGGGGCTGACGGTGATCGCCGGGCCCTGCGCGGTGGAAAGCCGGGAGCAAGTCCTCGAGGCAGCCAGGCTGGTGAAGGGCGCCGGGGCGACGATCCTCAGGGGAGGAGCCTTCAAGCCCAGGACCAGTCCTTACAGCTTCCAGGGGTTGGGGGAGGAGGGGCTGGCCTATCTGGCGGAGGCCGGGCGTGAGACGGGACTGCCGGTTGTCAGCGAAGTCATCGAGGCGAGCGATGTGCCCCTAGTTAGCGACTACGTGGATATTCTCCAGATCGGCTCGCGCAACATGCAAAACTACGCGCTCCTCCGGAGGGTCGGCAAGACTAACCGGCCGGTGCTGCTGAAGCGGGGGCTGGCCGCGACTTTGGAAGAGTGGCTCTTGGCCGCAGAGTATATCATGGATGCGGGCAACCCGGCAGTCATCTTGTGTGAACGGGGGATTCGCACCTATGAGACGGCAACCCGCAACACCCTGGATCTGGCGGCGGTGCCGGTAGTCAAGGCCATCAGCCATCTGCCCATCATCGTCGATCCCTGCCACGCCAGCGGCAACAGCGCCTATGTGCTGCCTTTGGCTAAAGCGGCCCTGGGGGCGGGGGCCGATGGCCTGATGGTGGAGGTCCATCCTTGTCCGGGGCAGGCCCTTTGTGATGGGGAACAGTCCTTATCCCCGGAACAGTTCCGAGAGCTGATGGAACAGGTCCAAACGATGTCTCCCGTCCTGGGTCGGGGGGTGATGAGCCAGTGAAGGTAGGCTATCTTGGCCCTCCAGGGACTTTCAGCCATGAGGCGGCTTTGCGGGTCGTGGGGGACGGGCCGGGTCTCCTCTGCCCCTATCCCACCATCCCCGCGGTTTTTGCCGCCCTTGAAGGGGGCCAGATCGAGACCGGGGTGGTGCCGGTGGAAAACTCCCTGGAGGGCTCGGTCGTCCAGACAATGGATATTCTGGCAAGAAGCAGAGACGTTCAGGTTCGGGGGGAAGTAGTCATTCCCATTGAGCATTATCTACTGGGACTGCCGGGCAAATCGAAGACCGTTGAGCTCATCATCTCCCATCCCCAAGCTTTGGCCCAGTGTCAGGAATACCTTGGCCGCCGCTATCCAAACGCCCGCCTTGTGCATGTGGAAAGCACGGCCAAGGCCGCCTCTTCCCTTCCCCGCTTTCTTGGGCGGGCCGCGGCGGTCGGTCCCCGTGCCCTGGCGGCCCTTTACGGGCTGGAAATCCTTGCCGGGCAAATTCAGGACAGCCGGGACAATTACACCCGCTTTCTGATGATTGGCCGCCAAGATGCGCCTCCCACCGGGGACGATCTCACCTCCATCGTTTTCACTCCCCGGACCGACGGGCCGGGAGTCTTGTATGGCATTTTGGGCGAGTTTGCCCAGCGGGGAATTAATCTCACCAAGATCGAATCCCGGCCCACCAGGCGTTATCTCGGCGAGTATGTCTTTTTCGTTGATTTTCAGGGCCATCGGCTTTGTTCGCCGACGAGGGAAGCTTTGGCCAAAGTAGACGAAAAGTGCGAGACCCTGAAGATCCTCGGCTCTTATCCCCGCAATCGTTTTCCAGGCAGCGAAAGGGAAGGGAGGTCGGTTGGAGAATGACTAGGCAGATACTAGAATTGGAGTGATTATGTATGTCGGGCTGGTTTGAACTTGCTTGGGCAGACCTGGGGGATTTCATCTCGCCCCCGACCTTTCTCCTCATCGTCCGCACCTTAGCCAACATTGCGCTCATCTGGATTGGCTCCCGCATCGTCCATCGCTTTGCCACCAATCTCATCGAGCGGCTGCTGCGCATTCAAGACAGGACCCCCGGGGATCCCCGCCGGACGAAGACCTTGGGAGCTCTGGTGCAGAGCATGCTCCGCTATCTCATCTATTTCATCGCCGGGACGATGATCCTGCAAGAGCTCGGGATCGAAACAGCGACCATCCTGGCCACCGCGGGGCTTGGCGGACTGGCCATCGGCTTTGGCGCCCAGAATCTAGTGAAGGATGTCATCACCGGGTTTTTCATTCTCCTGGAGGATCAATTTGGCGTTGGCGATTACATCACGGCCGCCGGGCACAGCGGCGTCGTCGAAGAGGTTGGCCTGCGGGTCACCAAGCTCCGGGATTTTGGCGGCGAGCTGCACATCATCCCCAACGGGTCGATCGATAAAGTGACTAATCACATGGGGCAGGGGATGCGGGTCCTGGTCAGGGTGACCATCCCTTACGAGGAAAGCCTCGAACGGACGGTAGCAGTGCTGGAGGGCTTTTTTGCCGAATTTGCGCACCCAGACCTGGTGGACGGTCCGAAGCTCCTGGGGGTTAGCAATCTCGGGGAGTCCGGGGTTGAACTGCTCATTTGGGCCAAGGCGAAAGCTATGCAGCAGTGGGCTATGGAACGGGAGCTGCGAGGCGGTGTAATGGCGGCCCTCGAAGGAGCAGGCATCAAATTCGGGTATCCCCGCCGCTATCTTGTTTGGAGTACAGAACAGGGAGGGGGCCTGGTCGGCCCCCAGCATAAGAACTAGTCGTTGTTTCGTTCCATCGACCGGTACTGGTCCCAATGGGCTTCGACTTTGGCCTCACCCATGAGCTCTCTGATTAGCTCGTTGATATCCTTGGCTCTCTCCCGGCGCAAGGTTTCGGTGATTTGGCCGCGGACATCTTCCAACTCAGCAGCCACTGCTTCTTTCCGGTCGGTGACCAGAATGATGTGGTAGCCGTAGGGGGACTTGACGACGCCGCTCAGCTGATTTGGCTCCAAGGCGAAGGCGGCGTCGGCAAACTCCGGGACCATGTCGGTCCTGGTGAAGAAGCCCAGGTCCCCGCCCCGGTCCTTGGTGCCCGGGTCAATGGACTTCTCGGCGGCAATGGCCGCGAAGTCGGCGCCGCCTTCCAGATCCGCCAGGATCTCGTTGGCCGTCTCTTCCGAATCGACTAGGATATGGCTGGCCCGGACCTGCTCCGGCTGGCCCAGCTTTTCCTTGTTTTCCGCAAAGTATGCCGCCACATCGTCCTCGGTGATCACCACATCCTTCGTGGAGAGCCGATCGAGGATGGTTATCATGTGCAGCTCTTCGATGAGCTGCTCTTCCTGCACCCCGTACTGGGCCAGGGCATTCTGGAAAGTCGCCTCGTCGGGGAAGTTGGCCTTGAATTGGTTGAACTTCTCAGCGATCTCCTCGTCGGTGGGGGCAACTCCGGCTTGCTCGCCAGCCTGCCTGATGACGGTCTCCATGATTAATTGATTCAGCACCGAAGCGCCGCTTTCTCGCTCCAGCCGTGCATAGAAGAGATCTTTTGTGATCTCTTGACCGTTGACCGTCACAACTACATCGCCGCGGGAAGACGCCCTGCCCTGCAGACCTCCCCACAGGCCCAAGGCGAGGCCCAAAAGTAAACAGGCCGCCAGGGCCCGTCGGTGAGGATGCAAGCCCGAGAACATTTCCTTCATTGATTTCATCCAGCACGACTCCTTTTCTGTTGGTCTTTGCGCAGTACATTCGTCGCCCCCCGGGCAAACTCCTCGTAAGAACACGTTGCAATTGAAGGAATTTGCCCCAGGTGCGGGCATGTTAGGGGGGAAAGGGGATCGATGGCTTGGCGTCGAACCCAAAGACAACCTGCCATCTTGGGGGAATGGAGCATGGATTATCAAGTCGGTGATGTGGTCCGGACGCGCAAGGAGCATCCTTGCGGGAGCGTTGAGTGGGAAATTATGCGTACGGGGGCCGATTTTCGGATCAAGTGCCTCGGCTGCGGGCGGGTCGTCATGCTCCCCCGGCCGAAGTTTGTTAAAGCGGTCAAGACAATCGTCAAGGGAGGAGCCGAAAAATAGTGTTTGCTTATGGAATCATTGGCCTTCCCAACGCGGGGAAATCAACTTTGTTTAATGCCCTCACCCGGGGGACTGCCGCGGTTGCCCCCTATCCTTTCTGCACCATCGAACCTAACCTGGGGGAGGTAGCCATCCCTGATCCCCGGCTGGAAGCCATTGCCAAAGTCATCGAGCCGGAGAAGGTAACGCCGGCCATGATGCGCTTTGTCGATATTGCGGGGCTGGTTCGGGGCGCGAGCAAAGGGGAGGGGATGGGGAATCAGTTCCTCGCCCACATCAGGGATGTGGACGCTCTCATCCATGTCCTGCGCTGTTTTCCCATCGATGATGTGAGCCATCCCGAAGGAAGCCTGGACCCGGCAAGGGACGCCGCTATTGTGGAAACGGAGCTCATCCTCGCCGACATCACCGTCCTGGAGCGGCGGCGGGAGAAGCTGACCCGCCTGCTCAAGACCGGAGATCCGAAGTATAAAGCTGAGCTGGAAGTGACCGATGGACTCATCGACCATCTCTACGGCGGGCACCCGGCCCGCACCTTCGCCAAAGAGGTTGACCTTTCGGATTTGCTCACGGGAAAGCCGGTGATTTACGCGGCCAACGTCGCGGAAGATGACGCGGCCAATCCGGAAGCAGATGCCGCCTTCCGCCAGGTGGAGGAGTATGCCGAAGCTCGGCAGGCCCGAGCGGTTCCCCTGTGCGCGACGTTGGAGGCGGAGCTCGCCGAGCTGCCCTGGGATGAGCAGCGAGCTTTTCTTAAGGAGCTTGGCCTTGCCCGGTCGGCCCTGGAGCAACTGGTCGAAGCTGGCTATCAAGAATCGGATCTGATCACCTTTTACACGGTGAAGGGGCCCGAAACCCGCGCCTGGGCCATCCCGCGGGGGACGCTGGCGCCCGCCGCGGCCGGCCGGATCCACAGCGATATGGAGAAAGGCTTCATCCGGGCGGAAGTGATCAACTGGGCGGCCTTAATTGAGCTTGGCTCCTTCGCTGCCGCCAGAGGCAAAGGGGTCCTTCGTCTTGAGGGACGGGACTACCAGATCCAAGACGGGGATGTGGTTCTGTTTCGCTTCAAGACCTGACCTTTTCCCGATAGGCGAGGTAGGAATAAACGATGGAGGCCAGGGATGCGCCGATGATAAAAACCATGAACCCGATGAAATTCGCCGGCGGCGGCAAGAGCGCGGTGAGCAGCCCGCCGATGCCGCCCCCGATCCAGAGCTTCCCCGCCACTTGGTGGGTCTTCGCCCAGACCTCCTCATCGGCTAGCGTCCAGGGGGTTCGAATGCCGACGAAGTAGTTGAAGGCCAGCTTAGGCATGGTGCTGCCGAGGAGAATGATGAGCAAACTGACGGCGAGTTGGACGATGAGGGGCAAGTTGACCCCGAGGCCGAGGCTCGCCATAAGGATGAGCGCCTGCATCAACAGTAAGAACGAGGTGATGCCAAGGCGGATGAGCCGGTAAGGTCCTTGAAAGCGGGGGTAATTCTCCCGTTTCGGATCGATGCGGGGCAAGAGGGCTGTCAGGACGTAGATGGCCAGCGCGAGGAGGGGCAGTCCGAAGGCGCCCCAGAAAGGGGTGGCATAACCGTCCACCTCTCCCCGGATATTCCAGTGGTAGGGCACCTTCTCCGGCAGGTGGGGGTAGGCCAGGGCCCCGGCGATGAAGGCGGCCAGGATCAGTACGCTCATTGCCCAATTGGTCATGTCGGCCACGCTCCTTTGCGATACATATATTATGTGCGGAATGGTGGAGTTCCTTGCAATTCTGATCAGTCAGCCCACCTTTATTGCCAAGGACTAGCCTCAATGATATAATTGACCTACAGCCCTGCTCCAGCTTGTTAGGCTGGGGCCTAATGTCCATGGGGAGGAGGTGACCTTTGGTGCGACCCTATGAGATTATGCTTGTCCTCGATCCGAAGCTCGAGCAGGAAGAAGAGCGGGAAGAGCTGCTGCAGAGGCTGCAGCAGGTGGTGACGGATGGGGGAGGCGAGATCACCAAAGTGGATCCATGGGGCAAACGTCGGTTGGCCTATGAGATCCAGGGCAACACCGAGGGGTACTATGTGGTGATGCATTTCCGTTCCGAAAGCTCGGCGGCACAGGAGCTGGAACGGGTAGTGAAGCTCACCGAAGAGATCATTCGCCACTTATTGGTACGACTGGACGAAAAATGAGCCAATAAGGAGGGCGGCTCTAAGTGAACAGGATTGTGTTGGTAGGCAGGCTGGTGGCGGATCCGCAGCTTCGTTTCACCCAATCAGGCGTTGCCGTAGCTAATTTCCGGCTAGCGGTGGATCGGCCTTTTCCCAATCAACAAGGGGAACGGGAGACAGACTTCATTGACATAGTCACGTGGCGGAGACTGGCGGAGACTTGTGCCAACAACCTGGGGAAGGGGCGGCTGGTGGCCGTTGACGGCCGTTTGCAGATCCGCACTTACGAAGCCCAGGATGGTACGAGGAGGCAAGCCGCGGAAGTCGTCGCCGACACGGTGCAATTCTTGGATTGGCCTCGGGAGAGCGCAGGCCCAGAAAGCCCCGGTGAAGGGGCTTCCTTGGGGACCGAGGATGACCTGCCCTTCTAGTGGCCATTGGAGGAGGGAAGGACTTGGCAGTACGAGACAGACGCTCGAAAAAGCGCGGCCGGCGGAGAAAGGTTTGCATTTTCTGCGTCGATAAGGTCGCCGCTGTCGATTACAAAGATACGGGCCGACTGCGGCGTTTCATAACCGAAAGGGGCAAGATTCTACCCCGGCGCATCTCGGGGAACTGCGCCCGGCATCAGCGGCAGCTCACCGCCGCGATCAAGCGGGCAAGGCAGGTTGCGCTGCTGCCCTACACCGTCGAGTAGCCCTTGGAGTTCATGTTGACCAGGCATGGGAGGTAAGCCGCAGGGTTTACCTCCTAGCTTTGTCTAAACCTCGCAGTCGCCGTGGCATTATTTGCAGTCGGGGTTAGGGAGGATAAGATTTGCGCTGCGTGGAAGTAGAGATGGTCAACTGTTAGAGGGGAGAGGGTGGGAATTGTCCAAACCGGAGTTGGACATCGCCCGCAATTTGAGGACGATCGAATGGCTAAAGGCGGAACTGGTCGGCAGCCTCGCTGGTCTATTCAAAGCACTCATCGGCAGCAGCGAGGATCGGATCCTCGATGCCTTGGCGAACATGATCCTGGTCAGCTACATCCTGGCTAAACGGCTTGGTTGTTCCTTTTCCCGGCTGGGGACTAGAGTGGAGAACAAGATCAAGGCGAATATCGAACAGGGTCATGAGATCGAACGGTGGTACGGGGATTTTTCCGCGCTGCTTCATTATTTGGAGAACGACAAGAGGTGAACCCCATTGCCGCGCCACTATGATACCCGCTCCATTACGGAAGGGGCAATGCTGGCAGCTATTACCTTCGTCTTATCGTTCCTGGGAGCCTATGTTTTCCCTTATGTCTTCTTCATCGTCCCGGTTCCCTTGGTCATCCTGGTTTACCGCCATGGGCTGCGCCTGGGGATCCTGGTGACGGTGGTTGCGGCCATTTTGGCGGGACTCTTGATCGATATCATGACGATGGTGGTTCTGCTCTTGGTGGCGGGGCTGGTTGGGATCTCCATCGGCGGCGCATTGCGGGAGCAGCTGCCTCCCCAGAAAGTGTTCGCGCTGGGCGTTGCCGCATCGCTGATCGCCTATGCGTTGCTCCTCTTCTTCTCCCAGACCCTGTTCCAAGTCAACGTCGTCGATTTATTGATGGATTCCTTCCGGCACTCTATCGACCAGGTGACGGCCCTATACAGCAAGATGGGCATGTCGGAAGAGCAGCTGGGCGAAGCAAGAACGATGCTGGAGAATATGATGAACCTGGCCCGGATGGTGCTGCCCGTGACCTTTCTGCTGTCGGCCATCGGGCTCACCTTTGTCGACTATTGGCTGGCCCGCTCCATTTTGGGGCGTCTAGGGAGCAAGATGCCTTGGTTTCCGCCTTTTCGCAGCTGGCGGTTTCCCTGGTACTTGGCTTGGGGCTACATCCTCGGCCTAGGCCTGCCCTTGATTTCGTCCCAAGGCGTCTTGTTTGCGGTGGCCGCGAATCTCCAAGTCTTTTTTACTTATGTGTTCATGGTCCAGGGCCTGGCCGTCCTTTGGTTTTTCTTCGATGAGTTCGGGGTGAGCCGCCCGTTGCGGGTTTTCATCCTGATCTTGATTTTTCTGCCCCGGTGGCCCCTGAGCAGGCTGCTTGTGTGGACGGGGGTCATCGATACCTGGCTTGACATACGCAAGCTGGAAGGGATGAATTAGGGCATCTAGGAGGGGAGACGATGCAGGTTATTTTAGTGCAGGATGTAAAGAACCTGGGTGCGAGTGGTGACGTGGTCAATGTGGCCGACGGCTACGCTAGAAACTATCTCATTCCCCGGGGTTTGGCCGTGCCGGCAACGGAAGGCGGGCTGCGGCAGGTGAAAACCAGGCAGGCCGCCGAGAAGCAGCGCCGGGAGAGGGAAGCTGAAGAGGCTGCTAAACTGGTCGAGGTGTTAAATGGGGAACGGGTCGAGGTCCTGGCCAAGTGTGGTGAGGGGGGCCGGCTATTTGGCTCGGTGACTTCCGCTGATATCGCCGCGGCCATCAAGAAGCAGCATGGGCGGGAGATCGACAAGCGGAAGGTGGAGCTGACCGAACCGATCAAGGAGATTGGGTCCCATGAGGTGACCATCAAGGTTTATCCAGGCATGACGGCCGTCATCACTGTCGAGGTCAAGGAGGCAAAGTGATCAGTCAATGGAGTGGGTGGAAAAGGGGATACGATCGATGAAAGGGTTATTTGGCAGACTTGGACGAAGGAAAGGACCGGCGGCGAAGACCAGGTCGCCGGAAGAAGATCAGCTGCAGCGGCAAGTAACCGCCCTGTTCAATTTGCTGGGAAGCCTCTACGGGCCGGATAGGCTGGTCCTTAAGGCCAGCAAACTCGGGGCGCTGAGTCTTATTCGTTCATCATCCCTGGGGGAGCGGGTATTGGCCCTGCAGCGCCTCGTCTTTGAAGACCCGAATATCGATGTGGTTCCCTCAGACCAGGACATCCCCTCCCTCCTGAACGAAGTGGAAGAGGAGATCGCCGACCTTTTGGCCCGCAAGACGGTGGAGGATAAGCTGGAGCGGAAAGTCAGCGAAAAAATGCAGGAGCGGCATGAGGAATACATCCAGGAGATCAAGCTCCAGATCCTCAAGGAAGACAGCCCGGACAATGCCCAGACCCTGAGGAAGTACGCTGAACTGGAAAAGCTAGAGCAGCGGCAGCTTTCCCGGTCGGCGGCGGAGCTTTTGCGTCCTGAGCGGCTAGAGGATGTGGTGGGGCAGGATCGGGCCATTAAAGCTCTCTTGACCAAGCTGGCCTCCCCCTATCCCCAGCATGTGATTTTGTATGGACCTCCGGGCGTGGGCAAGACGACCGTTGCCCGCCTTGCCCTCCAGTATGCGAGGAGGCTTCCCCATACGCCCTTTGATGAGGATGCCCCCTTCGTCGAGGTGGACGGGGCGACCCTGCGCTGGGACCCCCGGGAAGTGAGCAACCCTCTCCTCGGGTCGGTGCACGATCCCATCTACCAGGGCGCCCGGCGGGAGATGGCCGACGGGGGGATTCCGGAGCCTAAGCTGGGACTGGTGACGGAGGCCCATGGCGGGGTCCTCTTCATCGACGAGATCGGAGAGCTGGATCTGCTGCTGCAAAACAAGCTGCTCAAAGTGCTGGAGGATAAGCGGGTAAGCTTCGAGTCCGCCTACTACGACCCCGATGATCCTGGGGTGCCCAAGTACATTAAACATCTGTTTGAGAAGGGGGCTCCGGCCGATTTCATCCTCATCGGGGCGACAACCTGTCAGCCGGAAGAGATCAATCCGGCCCTTAGGTCCCGCTGTGCGGAGATTTTCTTCGATCCCCTAACCCCAAAGGATATCGAGCGGATCGCCTGTGAAGCAGCATCACGGTTGGAGGTTGAACTGGAAGACGGAGTGGCTGAGCTCATCGCCCAGTACACTGTGGAAGGGCGGAAAGCGACGGGACTGTTGGCCGATGCTTATGGTCTGGCCCTGTTTAAGTCGAAGGGGAAAGCGACCACGATCGGTTTGGGGGAGATCGGCGAAGTAATCAGCTCCAGTCGCCTGTCGCCCTACGTAAAGGTGAAGGGGAGCGATGAGCCGGAAGTTGGCAAGGTGTTTGGCCTGGCGGTCAGCGGCTTTTTGGGCATGGTCTTGGAGATCGAGGCGGTGGCTTTCCCCGCTAGGGGCGAAGGGAAGGGCAGCATCCGCTTCAATGAGACTGCCGGGAGCATGACCAAAGACTCGGTGTTCAACGCGGCATCCCTGGTCCGATCCTTGACGGGCCGGGACCTTGCCGATTACGACATGCATATCAATGTCATCGGCGGCGCCCATATCGACGGTCCATCGGCAGGAGCCGCGTTGGTGGCGGCCATCGTCAGCGCGGTGCAGGGCATTCCCGTCCGCCAGGATACGGCCGTCACGGGGGAGATCTCCATCAGGGGCAAGATGAAAGGTGTGGGGGGAATCCAGGAGAAGATTTACGGCGCCCGCCAGGCCGGATTGAGGAAGGTCATCATTCCCGCGGAAAACGCGGCCGACGTCCCCCCGGGTCTGCGGGGGATCGAAGTGGTGGCGGCATCCCGCGTTGATGAAATGCTAGGTCACCTGCTGGCCGGTCCCTTGAAGGGCAAACGAACTTTGCAAGAACCCTTAGCGCCTCCCCGGCGGGCCATCGGTGGCTGAATGTGGCGAGGCCGGCGACCCTTAAAGGCGAGAAAGCCTTTTGGGAATTTCGGGGTTCACCGGCCTCACGTTGGAGAGACCGGGTTCTTGGTGGTTGGTGAGGCTCTAAGCCTGGTCCAGTCTGACCCTGTTTACGTTAGCAACCACGCGGTGACCAGCGAAACGCACCGGACCACCAGATATCACCGGCCTCTCGCCCATTATTATGCTCCCCTTCCTAGGAAATAGACCTGGAAGGTTTAGGCAGGTGGGGGATAATGGTTATCAGCGCTTCCACTAAACTTGTGGGCATCATTGGCTGGCCGGTGGAACACAGCCTTTCCCCGGCCATGCACAATGCCGCCTTCGCGGCCATGGGCCTGGATTGGGCTTATGTGCCTCTGCCGGTACGGCCCGGGGATCTTCCCCAGGCAGTTGCTGGTGTGCTGTCCCTGGGCTTCCTCGGCGCCAACGTCACCATACCCCACAAAGAAGAGGCCCGAGAGCTCATGGATGAGCTTTCCCCAGGAGCCGAACTCATCGGGGCCGTCAACACCATCGCTTGCCAGGATGGGCGACTCATAGGCCATAATACTGACGGGATCGGCTTTCTAAGGTCTTTGGAGGGGAAATGGTCCCCCGGGGGAGAGACGGTCGTCATCCTAGGCGCGGGCGGTGCCGCCCGGGCGATCGCCATTCAACTGGCCTTGGCCGGGACCCGGGAAATCCATTTGATCAACCGCACTTGCGCCCGGGCGCGCCGTCTGGCCGAGGAGATCGAGGAGCGGATCGGCGTGTTCGCACGGGGATATGATTGGACTGCTCAAGACTTGGATCGAATCATCGCTTCCTCCTCCCTCCTCGTCAATGCCACCGCCTTTGGCATGGGCGATGAAGGGGAAGAGTTGTTCCCCTACCATTGGCTTGATGCCGGGACGGTCGTTTGCGACATCGTCTACACGCCCCGCGTAACGGGTCTTTTGAAGGGCGCGGCAAATCAGGGCTGCGTCACCGTTGATGGACTGGGGATGCTCCTCCATCAGGGGGCCGCGGCCCTTGAGATCTGGACTGGAAGACCCGCTCCCCTGCCGGTCATGGCCAAGGCCCTAGAGGATGCTCTTGAGGCGGACTAATGAATCCTTTCCACAAAACATATAGTATCTGCAGAAGGCTACTTTGAGGAGGAGTCGGGTTTGACGGACAAGTTGCGGGTGGCAGTGCTGTTTGGCGGGCGCTCTGGGGAGCATGAGGTATCCCTGCAATCCGCCGCCGCGGTGTTGGCCAACTTAGATCGGGCGGCCTATGAAGTCATGGCCATCGGCATCACGAAAGAGGGCCAGTGGTGGCTTTGCCCGCCAGGTGGAGGTCCCGGAGAAGGGCCCTGGTGGGAGGGCGGTCGGCGGGTGACTCTCTTGCCCATCCCCGCCGAGGGGCGGCTTTATTTTCTCGATGAGGGCAAGTTTGGTCCTCAGGTGGACGTTTTCATACCCATCCTCCATGGTCCCATGGGGGAAGACGGCACCGTCCAGGGCCTCTTGGAGCTGGCCGGAGCAGCTTACGTGGGGGCCGGGGTGACCGGGTCGGCCGTCGGCATGGATAAGGACATGATGAAAAAGGTGTTCCAGGCGGCGGGTCTGCCCACAGCCCGGCATATGACCATCAGGCGCAAGGAATGGGAGCAGGACCCGGAAGGCTCGGCAGCTAAGATCGGGGCGACGATCGGTTTCCCTTGCTTCGTCAAGCCGGTGGCCCTGGGAAGCAGCGTTGGGGTCAGCATGGTCAGGGAGGAAGGAGAGCTGGCGAGGGCCATGGAGCTCGCGGGCAAGTATCATCACCGCATCCTGATTGAAATGTCGGCGGCTCCCTGCCAGGAGGTGGAGTGCGCGGTCCTGGGGAATGAGTCCCCAAAGGCCTCCATCCCCGGGGAGATCGTACCGGGGAACCAGTTCTATGATTACCGGGCCAAATATATCGACGACAATTCCCAGCTCATCATTCCCGCCAGGCTCTCCCCGGAGGTGGAGGCGAAGGTGAAGGAGCTTGCCATTCGGGCCTTCCAAGCCATCGATTGCATGGGGATGGCTAGGGTTGACTTTTTTGTGCGTCCCGACGGGTCCATCCTGGTCAACGAAATCAATACCATCCCCGGCTTTACCAGGATCAGCATGTATCCGAAAATGTGGGAGGCATCGGGAATTGGGTTTTCAAGTCTCCTCGATCGCTTAATTGAACTGGCCCTAGAACACCACCGGGAGAAGAGCCGATCCACCCTGTTCTATGAAGAGGCATGATCCAACTCCCCCGCCGGGCGGATCGACGCCCTCTCCCTTAAGGCGTTAGCGCCCTCAATGGAGGGCTTCTTGGATGGCGGCGGGTCCCCTTTTTCTTGAAACCAAGACAAACTGCTCTAAAGGCGGAAAGGCCTACACAGAAGGCCATAGCTGCCCATCTCCCCCGGGCCTCGCCCCTGGGGAGGCTGGTGATCATGGGGACTAGCTGATATGATGAATAGAGAAGGCAGTCAAAGGAGGACTGAGCATGAGGGCGAGCTCAAGTAAGACGACGCTGGTGGAAGGTCGCCGGGCCCGTCACCCTATTCAGGTCTCAAGGGAATTACTTGAGCTTTATCAACCCGCGTTAGGTCCGATCGCGACGATTCTCTGGCTGAATATTCGCTGGCTTGCGGAGCTCGATTTGGGGGGGGACTTGATGGAAACCCTCCAATTTTACACCGGGTTGACGAAGGAGCAAATCGATGCCGGCCTGCGGGCTTTAGTTGCCGCCGGGCTGCTTGATATCCTCGACGATGGCACCCATGTAATCAATGATCCCTTAAGCGAGGCGGAATTCCTCCGCGTCTTTCCCGAAGGGTTGGCGGCGGCGAAGGACGAACCTATAGATGAGCCCTTGCCCGCTAAAAATGACGATTTGCAGGCCGTCCTTAGCATTTACCACAAGAAGGTGGGCCTTTTGGGCCCGGTTCAGTATGAGAAGCTCCGCGCGTGGGTTGAGGAGAAAGGGATGGGCGCGGATGTGGTGGCCCTGGCCATCCACGAGATGGCCCGCAGCGCACCAACGCCCCGCATCCAGTATCTAGAGGGGATTCTCAGGAACTGGTACAACGACGGCGTCCGCACCATGGCCGACATGATCAAGCGAAAGAAGTCAACTAGGGCCGCGGGCGAAGGGAAAACGGCCGGGGAAAGCTACGAAGGCTGTCCCAATGCCGGCGCTTACAAAGCGGTTCAGCCCAACCTAGTTGAACGCTGGAAGGAGCTTTATCCTGATGAATGTGGCAGCTAGGGACCAACAGGTCAGTTTCCTCCCCTGCGACTTAGATGCCGAACGCAGGGTCTTAGGAATCCTGATCCGTTTTCCCGACAAGATTGATGAGATCGCCGACTTGTTGGACGATAGCTTATTCTACGATCCGGCCCACCGGAAGATATTCCGGGCCATCCGGGAGCTGTACCAAACCCGGGGCAAGATCTCCTACACCCAAGTCTACACTAAACTCCGCAAAGACAAGGAGCTAGAAGCCCCGGAAGAGCTGTTGATCGGGCTGACCCAGTCTTTCATCAGCCAGGCGGAGCTGCGTCCCAGCGTTGAGGTTCTGCGGGAGAAGGCGGGCAAGAGGCGGATCCTCCAGGCGGCCCACCAGATCGAAGAAATGATCCTGTTGGAAACGGAGGAGAACTTGACCGCCTACCAGGCCAAGGCCCAGGAGCTAATCTTTGAAGCGGCCAATGTGGACGGGGTTGATGGGGAAATGGCCAAGGATCTCCTGACCGTCCTCAATAAATGTTTTCTCAATCTCATCGCCAGGCGCGAAGGGAAGACTTCCCACGGGCTGACGGTCCGCTTCCCTTCCATCGATGTATTGACGACGGGCTTCAAGAAAAAGGACCTGATCATCCTGGCGGCCAGGCCCAGCATGGGGAAGACCGCCCTGGCCCTCAACTTCGCGGTCAATGTGGCCAAGCGGGACATCCCCGTCTTGCTCTTCAGTTTGGAAATGGATGATGAGCAAATCGGCGATCGACTGGTCATCAGCGAACTCTTCCGCTATCAATCGGAAAGGCCCATTTCCGCCTTCGATTACAACACCAAGCTCGCGGATGAAGACTTCATCAAGACCCAGAGCGTCTTCAGCGAACTGTATGACTTGCCCATTAAGATCGTCGATAAGCGAGGCCTGAGCGTCGGAGAGATCCGGGCTATCGGCCGGAAGGTGAAAAGTGAATGGCCCAGCCTGGGGCTGGTGATCATCGACTATCTCCAGCTCATCCGGCCGCCGGAGGATGACCGGCGCAATTGGGCCCTCGTAGTTGGCAGCATCGTGAGGGAGATCAGGGACTTGGCCGGAGAACTTGATTTGCCCATCATTCTCCTATCCCAGCTCAACCGGGGAGTAGAGAGCAGGGAGAATAAGCGGCCGATGTTGTCCGATCTGCGAGACAGCGGCAACATCGAGGAATACGCGGATGTGGTCATGTTCCTGTACCGCGATGACTACTACTATCCGGACCAGGCCGCCGAGAAGGGGACCTTGGGGCAGGTGGAGGTCATCATTGCCAAGCAGCGCAAGGGCCCAACGGGCAAAGCGGTCCTGCGGTGGATCCCTGAGTACACCCGCTTTATCGACGAGGCCAATCGGGAGGATGTCTAATGGATTTGTTCGCCCAAATGGAGCGGGTCAAGCTCCGGTTTATCGCCGCCTACGAGCGGCTCTTAGAGGAAGGCCAAATTTCCGAGGCCGAAATGGAAGGGGTCATTCAACTAATCGATCAGATGGACTCCATGGACCGGGAGGAGTTCATCGCCCGGCTTAGCAAGCTGCGGCCCCTGGAGACGGGGGACTAGACCATGTTTCCGGTGATCCTGAGGAAAAAAGAGACTCTCCCCCTGCTGGGGCTCGGTCTGCTCTGCATGCTTTTCGGCAGCCTCTACCTTTGGGGTCCCTGGTCGTTGAAAGAGGTGACCATTTACCACGGCGCCGAGCAGATGCACCTTCGCACCAGAGGGCGCACCGTGGCCGATGCCCTGGAGGCGGCTGGTTTAGCGTTGGATGAAACCTATGACATCTTTCCTTCCCCTGCTGAATTGCTGGTCAAAGAGACCTTCATTGAGATCCTATCGCCCAGCGAAGTCGTCGTCGCTGCCGATGGGGAGGAGCTTTCCACCTTGACGTCGGGGGAGCCAGTCAGGGAGATCCTCCAAAGAGTAGGGGTGGAGCTGGGGCCCCTAGACCGGGTTGAACCAAGTCTTGACGTTTACATCGCCGAGCCGTCGTTGGTGGTGGTCACCCGGGTGCGGCAAGAGGATATCATTGAAGAGGAGCCAATTCCCTTTGCTACCCGGGAAAGGAAAGACCCGGAGCTGGAAAAGGGCAAAAGGAAAGTCGTGCAGGAGGGCCGGGAAGGAATCAGGGCCAATACGGTTAGACTAACTTACGAGGATGGCCGCCCTGCCGGCCGAGAGACGGTCGCCACCCGGGTGGTTCGACCTCCCCGAGACAAAATCATTGCCGTTGGCACCAAGATCGTCATCCGAACCTTGGCTTCGCCCCAAGGACCCATCCGTTATCGGGAAGCCATCGAAATGGAAGCTACCGCCTACTATCCGGGACCGGAAAGCACTGGCAAGTGGGCCGACGGCTTCACCGCAACGGGCGTGCCGGCAGGTTACGGAGTTGTGGCCGTCGATCCCAGCGTCATCCCCTTGGGGACTAAGCTTTACATCCCCGGCTACGGGATTGCCGAGGCCGCGGATGTGGGCGGTGCGATCAAGGGGCGCCGGATCGATCTTTGTTTTGATACTTACCGGGAAGCCATCCATTTTGGGCGCCGACGCCTGACTGTCTACGTCCTGGAGTAGGAGGGGGCTCATGCCGGGCGATGCGGTAGTATTGAGGAACACTAGGAGCATCTTGGAGAAATACGGGCTGCAGCCCAAAAAAGCCCTAGGGCAAAACTTTCTGATTGACCGCAATATTAGGGATAAGATTGTCGATGCCGCCGCCATCACCGGGGAGGATGTGGTCCTGGAGATCGGCCCCGGGGTGGGCACTCTGACGGAAGAGCTGGCTCGCCGGGCATCCCGGGTCATTGCGGTGGAGCTGGATGGGGGCTTGGTCCGAGTCCTCCGAGACAGGCTTCCGCCCGAACGGGTCGCCGTGGTGGAGGGGGACGTCCTCGCGTTGGACCTCCCATCCCTCCTCGGGGAAGGATCCCCCATCAAGATCGTGGCCAACCTCCCCTACTACATTACCAGCCCCATCATTTTCCGCCTCCTGGAGTGGCCGAGGTGGGAAATGATGGTCATCATGGTGCAGGGGGAAGTCGCTGACCGGCTGGTGGCAGGGCCGGGCACCAAGGCCTACGGCTCTTTGTCCGCGGCCGTCGCCTTGCACGCCCGGGCCGAGATCCTGTTTCGGGTATCAAGGCGGGTTTTCTATCCCCAACCCCAGGTCGATTCGGCGGTGGTCCGCCTCCTTCCCCGGCGCGACCTCGAGGTGGACCTGCAGGGCCCTTCCCTCTTGATTCGGGCCGCCTTCGGCCAGCGGCGCAAGACTTTGGCCAATGCCTTAGCCGCCGCCCCGTGGAATCCCCTCAGCAAAGAGGAGACGGAAAAGGTTCTGCTCGCCGCCGGGATCGATCCCCTCCGGCGGGGTGAGAGCCTCAGGCCGGAGGATTTCCTCCGCCTGTGGATGGAATTCCAAAGGGTGGGGAAAATTCAAGATGTTGCGGGCAGGAAAGGGGAGTAAGCGGAAGGAATTTAGGAGCAGTCCTTTGAAAGGCGTTGACGCGGGAGATGGAGTATTTTATCAGCCCCAGCAAAGGTCGAATGACCATGGACGAGATGTTTGACGATATCCTAGCCTACATCCAGTCCAATCCCGAGGACAAGTACAAGCTGATCATCGGGACCGACTCCCAAAGCCGGGACGAGGTCTGCTTTGTCACCGCGATCATCATCCACCGCCTGGGAAAAGGCGCCCGGTACTATTATTGCCGGGACCACCAGTTCATCGGCCACAGCCTTCGTCAGCGGATCTATTATGAGACGGCCCGCAGCTTGGGAGTGGCCAGCCGCATCGCCGATCGACTGGCCCGCAACGGCCACGGGGATTTGGATCTGGAGATCCATTTGGATGTGGGCGAGAAGGGTCAGACGAAGGACCTCATTCGGGAAGTGGTGGGCATGGTTGTGGGCAGCGGCTTCGATGCCCGCATCAAGCCCGACTCCTTCGGCGCCAGCAAGGTCGCGGATAAGTATACCAAATAGGGCACCCTTCCCTCCCCCCGGCAGTATCATATAGCATAAGCTGCCGTCTGGGGGGCTGGTCCATGGTCGATGGTGCAGAACTGATCATTAACGGACGACACATCTTTCCCGGGGTGCGCCGGCTTGGGGAGGGCCCTTTTGTTCCCCTCCAGCAGGCGGTGCCTCGTTTAGGGGGCAGGGTGGCTTTCTCCGACCGGGGTCCTAGGCTCATCGGTCTGGGCGGGGAGCTGCCCTTGGAAGGAGAGATTATCCGGGACGGGGACTTGGATTATGTGCCTCTCTTGCTCGTAGCCAAGTTTTTCCGGGCAGGCTGCTACTGGGACCAGTCCAGCAACACCTGGGTACTAGGCCAGGAAAACCCCCTGCTGCGGGGCAAGTCAATTCTCCTCGACCCGGGTCACGGCGGTCAGGACAGGGGCTTTGAAGGGCGTCACTCGTTGGAAGAGCAGCTGAACATGGACCTTGCCCGCCGGCTGCAGCGCTTGATCGAACTTGGGGGCGGTTTTACCTTGTTGACCCGCCTGGAAGGGGAAGGCCCCAGCACCCAAGAGCGCATCGAGACAGCCCGGTGTTTCCAGCCTTTCCTCCTCGTTTCCTTGCATCACAACAGCTCCTTTGATCCCCAGGATCAGGGCACGGAAGTCCTCCATAACGGCCGCTGGCAATCCCTTCGCCTTGCCCGCTGCATCCACGGCGAGCTGGTGGGGGAGCTTGCTACTTATGATCGCGGGGTGAAAGAGGTAAACCACGGTCTGCTGAGAGAGCTCCCGGTCCCTGCGGCCTGGGTGGAGCTGGTTTTCCTTTCCAACCCCGGAGATGAGGCGCTAGCCCGCCAGCCCTCCTTCCGACAGCGGGCGGCGGCCGCCATTTACCGGGGCATCCTCGCCGCTTTGTCATAGCTCCATATGGCCTTGTCTCCATGGTCCTTAGGCGCCATGGAGCTTTTTGTGTGCCGAGCATGTTTGCTGAGCCGATGGGTTGAAAGAAACCCTTGGTGTCTCTCAGCATCTTTTTGGG
>LSQX01404537.1_pt1 | contig 20877 bp, 19 predicted proteins | sample 654561 | NCBI WGS metagenome assembly LSQX01 (sample SAMN04489861, study PRJNA283612) | anaerobic digester metagenome | isolation source: 4 biogas reactors fed with cattle manure at either 37C or 55C with and... | place: Denmark: Kongens Lyngby | collected 2014 | reverse complement strand
CGCAAAAACTGCATTTTGTCGCCTCTGTTTTTTTCGCTGAGCAGAGAAACATAAAAAGTATCAAAAGGCATGGTGTACATTGAAACAAGGTGAAATCCAAATTTCTCACCGAACATTTTCATCTGCTCAGGACCAAAATGCCACAAATGGCGCGGCAAATCCCATGCTGCCCAAAATTTTCCGTAAAAGTCAGAATCGTAAGAAGTATGATTTGGAACGGCAATAATCAGCCTGCCCGAAGGTTTTAGCAGCGCTGAAAAAGTTTCCATATTTTCATCCAAGCGATGAATATGCTCCAGAACATGCCACAATGTTATTACATCAAAACTTTGCTTTTCCATTCGAAAAAGCGTATCGGTTTCAGCAATCTGAAGATTGAACCCCTTCTTTGCAAATTCACGTGCCTCAGCACTTTTTTCCGTTCCCGAAACCTGCCAGCCACTCTTTTTCATTTTATCGGCAAAAAAACCGGTGCCTGTGCCAACATCCAAAATTTTACCGGTTTTCAATCCGCTCGTTTTTTTAACTAAGCGGCTTTTCCTGTTCAGCATATAGCTTCGAACAAGCTTATACAGTCTGTTTATCAGTCCCTTTGAAGTATTGGAATGTGAAATATACTCCTCGCTCTGGTAATATTTTCTGATATTTTCTTCATCCTCTGCATTCGCCGTAAACTTAAAGCCACAGTGTACACATTCATGCACTTCAAATTGCCGGCGGGAAACCAAATAATCTGTACACGTAATGTGATGATTAAAGCGCTCACCATTACATACAGGACATTTACCGATATTAAACAGAGCCATAAGTTTTACCGGAGCTATTTTATTATTTCAAAGCATATTACAATTGCAAGCCGGGCAGCCAATCAACTTTCTGACCGGATAACCAATTCACAATTTCGCACTAAATTTCAGGCGCATTTTCCAGCAGATAAGTCTCAGCCTCCAGATTCCACAACCCTTTTGTTTTATTCACCAACTGATGCAGTTCTGCAAAAAACGGGTCGTTTTTTCCCAATTCTGCAAAATCGGCAATCGCCGTCAGCGGAATATTTTTGTGAGTATAAATCAGCTTTTTTCCTCCCGGAATATCTGGAAGATTAAGTGTGGTGTCAATCACGGCATTCAATCCCCCGATGTGAGTTATCAGTCCTGCCGGGTCAAGTCCCTTGTTCATACACTCAATGGCTTCGCGCATATCGTCATTGTTCCCGCCTGATGTTCCGGCAATGTGGGTAGAGTTGTAATGCACATTATAAAAATTGAGTTTCGCAGTGAAATCAGGATCGGAAGGTCCGGCAAAAAAGTTGAGACAACCGTCAGCTGCAAGGATAGCATCTCCCTGCTCAATGACCGCTGCAACCGGAGCAAAAACAAAAACATCATCATATCCCGTTCCGCCGGAAACTTCTCTTAACTTCTCTGATGGATTTTCAATATTTCCGGTATTCAGATAAACCAGCTCAATGCCTTTTCCTTTTGCCCATTCCACCGGAAAAATTTCAGCAGCACGATCAAGACGAGCCTGGTCGATGTCGGTAACCACAAAGAGCGAAGGTTTTCGCTCTTCACGATTCACAACGTAATTAATCGCCGCAAGTCCCATCGGACCAACTCCTGCAAGGAGCGCCATTTTTCCGCCATCTACAATTTCCATTTGGTGAACGTAAGAACCGGGCTTGGTGTGATAGTTAGCGTGCATGGCGCCAATCACACAGCTTAGCGGCTCTGCCAGCGATGCCGGATAATATCCGGGACCTTCATAGATAAGCAGGCAATCCTGCACCAAAACATCTTTCGGAATAATCACGTAAGTGGCATCACCACCCACATAAGGATAGGAATAACCCGGAGCGCTAAGCACTCCCATCGGTCCGTCTTCATAAAAAATGGCAGGCTGAATGGAAAATTTTTGTCCCGGCTTAAATTTATGCTGCCAGTTGGCGCCCACTTTAAGAATATCACCGGCAAACTCATGCCCGATAATCACCGGATTTTCATGCACATTATCGGGAACGCGCTTGTGTGCAGGTCCCTGTTCGGCAGCTTTGTAACTCGACATGCAGATACTGTCGGAAACTACTTTTGCCAGAATTTCATCATCACTGATTTCCGGAAGCTCAAACTCTTCGAGTCTTAAATCTTTCTTGCCATACAAACGTACTGCTTTCGTTAAAATGCTTCCTCCAACCCCTTTGATAACAAGAGATTGCTGAGTATTGTCCGAATTTTTCATTTTTAAGTATTTTAATTATTCTTTTCCCATTATCATAATAAAACTAAGGAAAACATCCTTAATTTAACATATTTTGACCACCGGTTACCGGTACTGCCTGTCCGGTTTCATATTTCTGATCGATAACATACAAAACTGCCTTCACCACATCTTCAGGCGTACAGCCCCGACCTGCCGGAACCTGCGCCTCGTAATGCGCTTTCACCTCCTCAACGGTTTTTGCTCCGGGAACTTTTCCTGCCTCTAAATACTGTACAAACAGCCCTTTTTCGGGATCGCTCCACAGCGGTCCGTCAAAATAATTTCCCGGACAAATGGAATTTACTTTTATATGAAACGGCATCAATTCTAATGCAAATGACTGCGTGAGTCCGATACCGCCAAATTTTCCGCCGGCATAAGCAAAATTTTTGTTGCTCCCCTTCAATCCCGATTTCGAATTAATCTGAATAATATCCATGTAATGCTCCGGATTGTAGCGATGCTGAATCTTCATCACTGCCTGAGCATATTTTGCACACAGGAAATATCCGGTGTAATTCACCTTTGTCATCAGTTCAAATGTATCGGGTTCCATCTCATCCAAACTGCCTGCATAGAGAATGCCGGCATTGGAGATAAAAACATCCACTCCGCCAAATTCTACAACAGTTTGTCTTATCATCTCCTTCACGGAGGCAGCTTCTGCAACATTCACCGGAATAAAGAACGCGCGATTTTTCTGTCCGCCGGAGTTTAATTCACCGGCAAAGCTTCTCCCCTTCTCTTCGTTCAGGTCGGCAATAACAATATTTGCCCCTTCGTCAAAAAGTATTTCGGCAATTCCGGCTCCAAATCCCTGAGCAGCACCGGTAATAACCACAATTTTATTCTTTAATTTCCCTTCAGATTTTTTGCCTTCAGACACTTTTTTACGGTAATTTTCCACCTCCCAGCTTTCAATAAATGCTACCTGCTCAGGTTTCATCGGATGGGGACCACCAAAATTTTCGGAATATCGGGCAATTTTGCAAAAATCGTTTACCATATCTTTCAGGTATCCGGCAGAAACAGCTGAATCCTCAGCCACAACCACCCCTTTATTCCGAATAAAAATGATTTTGGGCAGCATCCCCCTGCGCTCGCGAAATGCTTCAATTTTTTTCTCTGCTTCCGTAATAATATCTTCGGCGCTTCCTTCATTTTCTATAAACAGATATTCTGAAAGCCCGTAAACAATCTGGTCGGGATTGAAGGGCTTGGCAATCCAAGTCTCAAAAGTTTGTTTCCCTTTCGTAAAACCTGCAATCAGTGAATTGTTAAAAGCAGTAACCGTTTGCAGCCTCTCTTTGGAAAGCAGCATCCGGATTGCCGGAGTAATCTCTGCCATTTTTTCCGAAACGGGCAGTTCATCAACCTGTGGAAAAGAATCAAAAGCGCTTTTGAGTTTCATTTCAATAGCAGCATAAATCTCCCGGATTTTTTCAACACTGTCGGCTGACACAAAAATCCCATGATTTTGAATCAGCACAATTTTCGGGTCGCTCTCAAATTTCCGGCGATATTCAATAACTCTCTCTTCAATGGTTTTAAACAGAATGTAGCCCGGGTCGGTATAGGGTATGTACAAAGCCTCCTCACCAAAAATTCTGAGGGTATCTTTTTCGGCATTGTTGCTGCACATCAAACCATTGACTAATGTGGAGTGTGTATGCACCACAAAGCTGTAACTGAAAAGGTTATGCAGTGAAGTTTCCACGGAAGGACGCAAACCCGACTCCGGATTAACCCGACTGTTAAGCAGTGCATGTTTCACCTCCTCTTCGCGAATCACTTCATCTGAAGAAAACTGCATGTTTGAGATTTCATTCAGCTTTTCGCGACTGAGCAAACAAAAGCCGTTTTCGTCAATATTTCCTAAATTCACGCCGCTGGCTTTGATCCACAGATATTGCTCATCCTTATAGGAAGTATTTCCGCCGCCGGCAATAACATAAGCTTTGTCTTGCCCGTAATATCTTGATATTTCGATTAAATCGTTGATTTCCGGTTTCATATTTTGATTTTTATATTTTCTGAAAGCGGGCAATAACCGCTTTGCCCAAGTCTGCAAACCACTCTATTTTTTCAGTTCTTGCCTTTTTCCCTTTTAGATAGCCCTCTTCACCGTTGGCTATCAGATATTGATGTGCAGCAAGAACTGCAGCGCCCCTATAGCTGATTTCCCTGAGCTGAGTATCTAAAGGAGTTCCGCCACGACAGGTAACCTTCAGCGGGATGAGTTGCGGGGTGTTATGTTCCGTTCCAAAAGTAACCACAAACCCGTTTTCATGGAAAAAAGTAACAAATTTTTTCAAAATATGGAAATCGTTCCTTCCGGGAATCAGCTCAACGGAAAATATATATTTCGCAGTCAAAGCCTGCAACAATTTTTCCCAATCCGATTCATAATCGGTGAAATTTCCTTTTTCATCATCTAACAAAACCGGATAGCAGGGAATACCTTTGGCATCAATAATCACATCTGCCGCCTCCTCAAGTGAAAGAAAGGCATCTGCATCCTCCGGCACAAAAGCTGCGCCTCCAGCTTTCAGCAGATTCCCACGAATTTCATTTTCAACGCCGGAAAAATCTTCAACCGAAGATTTCAGCGCTTTCCCTGAAAATATCTTCTGAAAAAGCGCTTTTCTGCCGGCTTCGGAATGCTCCTTTTCATAAACTGTCAGTCGCACTGCCTGAGCAATATGTCGTTCACGAAAAAGATTTTTCGCAAGTTTCTTTTGAATTTCAGCGGCATTGAATTGCAAATCAATATCGTTTTCCCTGAAAAATTCATTCAGCTTTTCAACCATCTGATAGGTCTGCCTGTTGCTTTCCGACACCAATCCTCTCATCTTCGATGATGAATTTTCGCTCATGCTCACCGGGTAGCGCAACCCTTTACCACTCAGATAGGTACGCCCCGGGTTGTTGGGGTCGTTCACGCGAACTCCGGCAAGTTGCAAATCAAGCTGCAAAGCCATGAATTCAATGTTGAAAAGCGGAAAAATCCGGTATTTTCGTGCAAAACCAGCAAATTCTTCATACCCGTCGGTTGTGTAAAAATCATTAATACCCAACACTTTAATATTTTCCTGATGAGCCAATTGAAAAGCCTGTTCAACACCGGAAAAAGCAGAAAACGAGTAGGGAGTGTGAATATGCCCGTTGATTTCGGGAATTGAGTTTTCCTTCTGCTCGGAATGCCATTTTATCAGCTCCTGAGCTTTGGGAAATGAAGCCAAAAAGTTGTTTTTATCGGTCATAATTTAACTGAAACAATTCTCACACAAAGATAATGAACTCAACGAAACTAACCGTTCCTGCATGGAATTGAACATCAAACGGAAGTGTACATTAAATACATGTAAAAAAGGAAGCTATGTTTTGGTAATTAAAAAAAAGAAAATACTTTTGCAGTCCCGATTATTGTCCGTATTAATTAATAGTGTAAAAGATTGATTTCCTTTGGATAACACCTTTCAGGAAAGCCCGAAATTCTGAAAGTACCACAGGGAAAATTTAAATGTTGAATAAAAAAATTTGGACGAGTGAATACATTAAGTTACAAAACTGTATCTGCCAACAAGGCAACCGTGAATAAAGAGTGGGTGCTTATTGATGCTGAAGATATGGTACTGGGCCGTTTGGCCAGTGAGGTGGCAAAGCTTCTCAGAGGCAAGCACAAGCCTGAGTTTACCCCGCATGTTGATTGTGGCGATTACGTCATTGTTATCAATGCCGAAAAGGTAAAACTCACCGGCAATAAGCTCACCGACAAGGTTTATGTTCGTTACACCGGATACCAGAGCGGATTGAGAAAACAGACACCGGAAGATATTCTGGAAAAATACCCGGAAAGACTTGTGGAAAAAGCGGTAAAAGGAATGTTGCCCAAAAATAAATTAGGCAGACAAATGTTTCGCAATCTGCATGTTGTTGTCGGACCCGAGCACCGGTTTGAGGCACAAAAGCCAAAAGTTATTGATTTAAGTACGAATAATTAAGAAAAATGGAAGTAGTTAATACAATAGGACGAAGAAAAGAGGCAATTGCACGCATATATATTAGTGAAGGCAAAGGAAACATCACTATCAACAAACGTGATTTCAAGGAATATTTTCCGACCAGTTCATTGCAATATATTGTTCTTCAACCGCTGACTTTGACAGAATCAGTTGAAAAATATGATATCAAAGTGAATCTGGGCGGCGGTGGAGTCAAAGGTCAGGCTGAAGCGCTGCGCCTTGCCATCACCCGTGCATTGATGGAGATTAATCCCGAATTGAGAAGCGAACTGAAAGCTGCCGGTTTCGTTACCCGTGATCCGCGCCAGGTTGAGCGCAAAAAGCCGGGACAACCCAAAGCCAGAAAACGGTTCCAGTTCTCAAAACGTTAATATTATTATTTATTGTTAAACATCATGGGTCTAAAACGGTTGAGACTTTCCGGCAGGAAACTACTCAACGGTTGCTTTTAGAATCATTAAAAAAGTAAACAGATGCCAAGAGTATCATTTCAGGAATTATTGGATGCAGGTGCCCATTTCGGACACCTGAAAAGAAAGTGGAATCCCAACATGGAGCCTTATATCTTCATGGAAAAAAACGGAATCCACATTATCGATCTGCAAAAAACGATCGTAAAAATTGACGAAGCTGCATCTGCCATAAAGCAGATTGCCAAATCAGGACGCAAAGTTCTTTTCGTTGCTACTAAGAAGCAGGCTAAAGAATTAGTTTCCGACTTAGTTAAAAATGTTGACATGCCCTATGTAACCGAGCGCTGGCCCGGTGGTATGCTCACCAACTTTCCGACTATCAGGAAAGCAGTAAAAAAGATGGTTTCCATCGACAGAATGGCGAAGGAACCCAGTTGGGAAAACCTGTCAAAAAGAGAAAAACTCCAGATTACCCGTCAGCGGGCGAAGCTTGAGAAAATTTTGGGAAGTATTGCCGATATGGCACGGCTGCCCGCAGCCCTGTTTATCGTTGACGTGGTGAAGGAAAAAATTGCCGTTCACGAAGCACAGCGACTAGGAATCCCCATTTTTGCAATTGTGGACACAAACTCCAATCCCGAAGGAATTGATTTCGTTATTCCAGCCAATGACGATGCTTCACAGTCCATAAAACTGATTGTAGGTGCAATGACAGAAGCTATCCGCGAAGGGCTTAACGAAAGAAGAGCTGAGAAAAAGGATGAAGACGAAGGCAGTGCTCCCAGAAAGAAAAGCCGCAGAAAACCAAGAAGAGAGAGAAGATCCGAGCAGGAGCCGGCAGAAGAGGAAAAAGTTGCCAAAAAGGTAGCTAAAAAAGAAGATGAAGAGGCTGACGACGAAATTGAAGAGCAGGAAATTGACATCGACGAACCCGAAGAGGACGACATTGAGGAAGAAGATGACGTAGATGTGGACGAAGATGAAGCAGATGAGGATGACATCGAAGATGAAGATGAAGAGTAATAAGTAACAGGATTTTAATACATTATAAAAAAATAAAGAAATGTCTTTTACAACAGCAGACGTAGTAAAACTGAGAAAAGCAACCGGCGCAGGAATGATGGATTGCAAAAATGCTTTGGCTGAAGCTGAAGGAAATTTTGAAAGAGCGCTTGAAATTATACGTGAAAAAGGAAAATTGGTTGCCAGCAAGCGTGCCGACAGAGACGCAAGTGAAGGAGCTGTTTTGGCAGGAACAACCGAAGATCAAAAATTTGGAGCGCTTGTCGTTCTGAATTGCGAAACTGACTTTGTAGCAAAGAACGAGAACTTTGTAGAGTTCACCAATAATATTTTGAAATCGGCATTAACCGAAAAACCGGAAAATCTGGAAACCCTCAAAGGACTCAGCCTTGACGGAAGAACTATTGAAGCACAGGTTACAGAACAGACCGGAGTAATCGGAGAAAAACTTGACCTCTCCTTTTATGGTAAAATTTCTGCAGAAACAGTTGTCAGTTATATCCATCCCGGAAATAAACTGGCAGCAATAGCAGGATTCAATAAAGCCGGAGTTGACCAGCAGGTTGCAAGGGATATCGCCATGCAGATTGCAGCTATGGCTCCCGTTTCAATTGATGTGGATTCCATTCCTCAGGAAGTGATTGACAAAGAACTGGAAATTGCAAAAGAGAAATTCCGCCTCGAAGGAAAGCCCGAAGCCATGTTGGACAGAATTGCACAGGGTGCATTGCAAAAATGGTATAAAGAGGTAACGCTGCTGAATCAGGCTTTCATTAAAGATTCAAAAATGACGGTAAAAGAGTATCTGACTCAATACGACAAAGAGCTGACTGTCACCGGATTTGAGCGTTTTGCCTTAGAAGCATAATTCAGATAATATACTGTAAGCCGGATGTACATTTCACCTCCGGTTTAAAAAAGGTTGCCCGGTTTCCGGTGCAACCTTTTTTGTTTTTATGGATTTAGCAGAAAAATCATCCGATTAGTCTGCGGTGAAAAAATGAATTCCTATATTTATGAAAATTTTAAATAAATGGCAAATTCATTCAAACTTTACACAGGCTTTTTTCTTTTTCTGGCAATCGTAATGTTTTGGTCGTGCAAAAGTGAAAAACCACAGGCAAAATATCAGATATCTCAGGAGCTGCTGAATGCTCCGCCAAATTTTTTCAATAAATCCGAAGAGTATATAGAGTGGCAAACCGAAAATCTGCTGAATGCCGTTGAGGAAGTGATGCAAAATGTGCCGGCACAATATCCGGAAGTCAGGGAGCGTCATCTGGCTATGCTCATGCTTGATGCGGTTTTCCACGATGTTACTGCTCCGCACCGTCCGGCTGTTCAGCGGTTTCACCATGAAAGAACCGCTCATGCCATCCGGGAGATGAAGGAAACAAAAGCAGAAAACGATCTGATTTTCTGGAAATTATATGACATGGCGCTCGTTGTCCGCACGGCATCAGCAACAATTGCCTTTGATCTCACCCGTGGAAAATCTTCCGGATCAGACGATTTTGCCCTGCCGGAAACTATGGTTGAGGAAATCATCAACATGAGCGATGCTCTGTTTATAAGTCACTACCACAGAGACCACGCCGATAAGTGGGTTGTTGAGCAATTTATTGAACAGGGAAAACCCGTAATTGCTCCCCATGATGTTTTTGGCGACTCGATTCTCTATGCCAAATTCACTCATATAGAACGGAAAGCTGATGAAATTCAGTCACTGACACTACCCACCACAGGAACTGAGCTGAAAGTTGTCGTCTATCCCGGGCATCAGGGCAGTTCAATTTTGAACAACATGACTCTCATAACCACGCCTGAAGGTTTTACATTTTGCCACACAGGTGACCAGTCAAATGCAGGTGATTTTGATTGGATAGATGGTATCAAAAACCATTTTGATGTGGATATTCTGTTTCCCAACTGTTGGACAACCGATCCGCCGCGCATGTCAAATGGCGTAAATCCTAAGCTGATTGTTCCACTGCATGAAAACGAGCTGGGGCACACCATCGATCACCGGGAAGCTTATGCGCTCAATTATTCGCGCTGGGATGTTCCTTTTCCAAAACTTATCATGGGATGGGGAGAATCCTATAAATATATCAGGGAATAACACTGTTTTCATAACTTTTTAAATCAAAATCAACTATTATGACCGGAGGATTGTGGATTGTTGCTGTTCTGGCTGTTTCCGTAATTTTCATCATTCTTGGCACCACAAAGCTCAAGCTTCATCCTTTTGTGGTATTGCTGCTGGCATCTTATCTCGCCGGTGCGCTGGCAGGACTTCCCGCAGGAAGCATAGCAGCAGTCATCAGTCGCGGATTTGGCGATATTATGGCATATATCGGGATTGTCATCATTTTGGGAACCATCATCGGTGTTATTCTTGAAAAATCAAATGCTGCCATTAAGCTTGCCGAGTTAGTGCTCAGGCTTGTCGGGAAGCGCTATCCTGCATTGGGCATGTCACTCATCGGTTATCTCGTTTCCATTCCGGTTTTCTGTGACTCAGCCTTTGTCATCCTCTCCTCACTGAAAAAATCATTAGTGCATCAAACGCGAAAGCCCTCGGCAACACTATCCATTGCTTTAGCCACCGGACTTTATGCCACACATACGTTTGTTCCCCCTACTCCCGGACCAATTGCCGCTGCCGGAAATTTAGGATTGGACGAGCAGTTAGGCATGGTTATCCTATATGGTCTGGCTGTTGCTCTGGCAGCGCTGTTTGCCGGTTATTTATGGGCGCTTTTTTCCGGAAAAAGATATACAACTACTGAAGACACAGAAAGTTTCTCCGGAAATCTCCCGGGAAATATAAAACTTCCTTCTGCAGCAAGATCACTGATGCCGATTCTCGTTCCCATTATACTGATTGCAACACGTTCGGTAGCTACTTTCCCGTCAAAACCTTTTGGAAGCGCTGTTTTATTCGACTTTCTTAGTTTCACCGGACAGCCCGTAAATGCGCTGTTAATCGGATTTTTACTCTCCTTCCTGCTGTTTCCCGCCTTCAATAAAAAAACACTGACCGGCTGGATTGGAGACGGAATCAGCGCCGCAGCGCCTATTTTGCTGATAACAGGAGCAGGCGGTGCATTCGGTGCAATTCTGAATGAAACACAAATCGGAGAAACCATCGGGAATATGCTGGCAGGCTACAATCTGGGTATTTTCCTGCCATTCATTATTGCAGCAGCTTTTAAAACGGCTCAGGGCTCTTCCACTGTCGCCATGATTGCCACATCTGCGCTCATCGCTCCGCTGCTGGCAAGCATCGGACTGGATTCGCTCAGCGGAAAAGTGCTTGCAGTTATGGCTGTCGGCGCCGGAGCAATGACGGTATCCCATGCAAATGACAGCTACTTCTGGGTTGTTACTCAATTTTCAGGTATGGATGTGAAAACAGGATACAAAGCCCATACGGCGGCAACTCTGATTCAGGGACTGGTATCCATGCTGTTTGTCTATCTGCTGAGCATTTTTCTAATTTAAATCAATAATTCTGTTCCAAAAGGTTATGAAAAAGAACGAACAATTTCGGATAGGCATCATCGGATGCGGAAAAGTTGCCCATCTCCATGCCCGGGCAATTCAAAATCTTGCGAATGCAAATCTTGCAGGGGTGTGGAGCCGCTCAGCAGAGAGAGCGCAAAGTTTTGCCATACTGCATGGAACCAGAGCATACGGGAACATTTCAGAAATGGTTGAAACCGCTAAAATTGACCTGGCTATCATCTGTACGCCTCATCCGTTTCACCGCGAACCGGCTGTTGAGGCAGCGCTTGCCGGCGCAAACGTTCTGGTTGAAAAACCGCTTGCTGCATCTCTTGAAGATGCCGACATGATTATTGAAACATGTAGAAAAGCGGGTGTAAAATTAGGAGTTGTCAGCCAGCGGCGTTGGTATGCCCCCGTTTTGCGGATGAAAAAAGCCATCAATAAAGGCAAGATTGGAAATCCCGTGTTAGGAACGGTAAATATGTTGGGCTGGCGGGATAAAAACTACTATGATTCAGATGAATGGCGCGGAACATGGGAGATGGAAGGCGGCGGCGTACTGGTAAATCAGGCGCCGCATCAATTAGATATTCTGCTCTGGTGCATGGGCGAAATTGATGAGGTTTACGGATTGTGGAGAAATCTGAACCATCCTTATATTGAGGTTGATGACACTGCACTCGCCATTGTGAAATTCAAAAACGGTGGAATAGGAAATATCATTGTGAGTAACTCACAAAAGCCGGGAATTTACGGCAAAGTACACATTCACGGCGAAAACGGAGCATCTGTCGGCGTGCAAACAGATGGAGGGGCAATGTTTGTTGCCGGCATGTCCGATGTGTTAGAGCCGCCTGTCAACGATTTGTGGACCATACCCGGCGAAGAAAAATTGTTGGGAAAACGAATAAAAAAGGACACCCGCTTTTTCCATTCAATCGATCCGTTAACCTTTTATATGGAGCGGCAGATTGAAGATTTTCTGAATGCACTGGAAGAAAACAGGGAGCCGCTGATAACGGGTGAAGACGGTCGCCGAACGGTAGAACTTTTCACGGCAATCTACCGTTCAACGCGTGAAAATGCACCGGTCAAGTTTCCACTTTAATCACCGTCAGGCTTTTCTGTTACAAGTTTTGCACGAATCACCTCTTTCCGGCTTCTGCTGATTCCCCAGAAAGTCTGATCATCATCCGGATCAATGGCTATCCCCTGCCCTTCAAACGGCGCCGGGAGGGTTCTAACCCATTGCAGCGCATAACCGGCAGCAGGAAACCTCATCAGATAGAGCTCTTTAAAATCGTGTCCGGTGAGGTAAATATCCCCGTCCGCTGTAATTAATCCACCGGAATTGCTCATATTTTCAAACCGCTCAATCAGCTCAGCAGGCAAAATCCAGGCGCCAACTCTTTCCCAGTTCTCATTGAATTTAACTAACTGCGTCCAGCGGTTATCTTTGCCAAGCGTCTCCTTATATCTGTGATAATGGGCAAAAGCAACATACCAGAAGCCGTCATGCCGGTCAATCCAGGTTGCCGAACCAATGTCAATTCCAAAACTGTGGCTTTCAACGGGAGTCAGACTTTCGGTATCGAACACTTCAATTGAGCTTGCCATGGGAATTTCGGGAAAATTAGAGTGTGCGCAATACAATTTTCCATTTAAAACAACCCCGCTGTTCAGGTGCTTAAATGTGCCGGTGGTATCCTTCCATGTTTGAACATGTTTGCCCGAAAGCTTTTCATATTTTTCAATGGTGATGTTGTCTATGGCATAAAAATATTTACTGTCAACCGCAACCGCCTGCTTTGCAGCCGGAGCAGGAAAAGCAGAAACAGAGTCAAGCCGCTGAGCCGATACAGAAAGAGCAATCATCAGATATACTGATAAGTATATAAATTTATGCATGAAAAATTATTTTATAAAAAATTATGAGAATCTAACAGGAAAAGTACGGTGAAACGTGCTTTTCTCGTTGCTTGGTTTTTCTTTATAGAGTCAAATAACAAAATATATTTTCGGTCAACTTATTTTTTCTTAATATCTAAATAGCGCTGAACATGCATTGCATTCAGCTCATCGCTATCGCCGTAATAATCACGGAGTTCTTCCAATCTTTTATGCAAGTCGGCACGAACAGTTGCATAAGACGGATTGTCATAAACATTTTTCATCTCCATGGGGTCTGCTTCGAGATCATACATTTCCCATTCATCAATATCGTAATAGAAATGCATGAGCTTATACCTTTTTGTACCAATGCCGTAGTGGCGTTTCACCATGTGCACAGAAGGATACTCGTAATAGTGATAATAAACCGCATCGCGCCAGTCGGCGGTTTTGCCAGCCACCAGATCGCGAAACGATTCTCCCTGAAAATCTTCCGGTGCCTCAATGTTTGCATAATCCAGAATTGTGGGCGCAAAATCGAGATTCTGCACCAAATCTTCAATTTCGGTCCCGGGCTTTATCTCCTTAGGATAGCGCATCACCAGCGGCGTTCGGAATGATTCTTCGTACATGAAACGTTTGTCGAACCAACCGTGTTCTCCTAAATAAAATCCCTGATCGGAAGTATAAATAACAATGGTATTATCGGCAAGTCCTGCCTGATCAAGAAAATCAAGCACCTCTCCCACCCCGTCATCAACCGATTTAATTGTGCGCAGATAATCTTTGATATAACTGTTGTATTTCCACAGCGCAACTTCTTGATCTGTCATTGTCGGATATTTTGCCAAAAAATCTTCGATTTTTGGCATATAGGCTGCCAGCCAATCCTCACGCTGTTTGGGCGTAAAGCGCTTAAGCTCCCTGAAAAATCCCGTACTGTCGCCGTTAGGATCAACAAGCATTTTAAAATCGTGCCCCCACATGGCATGACCGTGAATCTGCATCTCCTGCTCTTTGGCAGCAGTGCCCCTTCCTTCATAATCATCAAAAAAGTTTGCCGGCGGCTCAAAAGTAACATCATCATACAGCGTTAGATATTTTGGCGCTGGCTGCCAGTTGCGGTGAGGTGCTTTATGGTGATACAAAACACAAAACGGTTTATCAGGATCACGTTTATTTTTCAGCCAGTCAATTGTGGCATCGGTGATGATTTCAGTAACATAACCCTCGTAGCTCACCCGCTCGCCATTCAAAATAAAACTGGGATTGTAATAAACGCCCTGCCCGGGCAACACCATGGAGTAGTCAAATCCCTGCGGTTTGCCGTCAAGATGTATTTTTCCAAACATAGCCGTCTGATAACCATTGGCTTGCAAGTGTTTTGCAAAATTATCCTGATCCCAGTCAAAATTAGTGGACTCAATATCCACCTTCCCGTTTATATGACTGTGTTTTCCGGTCATCAGCACAGCACGGCTTGGTGCACAAAGTGAGTTCGTCACGGTAGCACGCGTAAAAATTGCCCCCTCGTGGGCAAGCCTGTCGATCTGAGGTGTTTCATTCAGCCCGAAGCCATAAGCGCTGATTGCCTGATAGGCATGATCGTCACTCATAATGTAAATGATATTGGGACGCTGAGCTTCCTTCTCCTTCGTTTTACAACCAGAGAGAATGGTTATGCTCAGGAGAAGCGTAAATAAATAGAAAAAAAATCGTTTCATTGCTGCTGTTTTTTGATGATTATCCAATAATTACTGATTAAAATTAATGAGTATAAAACGCTGCAACCAACCTAAAATTTCAAAATGATTGGTTTTTAAGACTTCATGCGCAAATATAAAGAAAATGAACAGCCCAATCAATAAATTTCATCTCAAAGCATCTGACAGGCTCTCAATTATTTTATTAGATGCAAATTTCCTGAATAAACCTTTTTCCCCGGTGCACTGAATCGTGCTTTTGCATCATCCAATACAAGAATCCAATCCAGATTTTCTCCCAATTCGGGCGGTGTAAACCTATACGTTCCATGATTAAAATATTTGCCAGCCTTTATCGCTTTTCCATTGCGGGGATTATACCACCATGCTATTACGTTTTCACCCTTAATTACATCCAAACGTACTGTAAAAGGCTTGCTTACCGGTGCATAGACCATGGCAAATGAACCGTATATATCCCGCGTAGCCACAAAGCGATACCTTCCGGCACCGGGAACAGATGTTTTCACCTCATCGAACACAATGACCGAATCATCCGGAATGCGCGTGAGAAAAGGGCGGGACTCAATAAGCCGGCGTGCATATTGCATCTGCCACGCACCGGGCTGATCAATAGCCTCATCCCAGGGTAAAAGTGGTGTATTCACCGGCACACGCTCAAATTGCCACATTTGCCATACAGAATGATGTCCGTAGGTGTGCCCAAAAGCCCCGCTAAAAAGATTCCAATAAAGCGGACGGCGCACATCAGCAGATGTGGAATGACCATACTTTTCTGCATTGAATTCAACAGGATGGTCCTCATACAAAGGTTCACCATCTATAACGGGTTTTACGGGAGTGAGACCATAGTCTTTTGAAGTATTTTCATAAACACCCGTAAAATGGGGATTATGCCCATTTTGTCTCATATTAAAATCCAGCCACTCTTCATTATGAAAATATTCAGATGAGCCTCTGCCACCCTGAGGATGAAAAGTTATGAGATGAGAGCCTTTGTCTCCTTTTTTAATACCTTCTGCCATTGATCTGATTATTTGCATGTGTTTCACCTCATCAATGTGCCGGTCGCCACCCAAAATCCAAATTAGGTTGGGCGAATTTCTGTAACGCTCCCCAAGAATTTCACCAAAAATCCGTGCATTTTCAGGTGTGAAAATTTCCGGACCGATTCCCCATTTTTTATTCCATTTATCACCCCATGTTGGAAGCATACCAATGAATAGACCCTTTCTTTCTGCTTCCTTTACCACCCAGTCAATATGCCTGAAGTATTTATCATTTATTTTCGTCGGATTATTATCAATTAAAGGTCTTTCGCCATAAGCATTTGGAGTATTCAATCCATCAAATTCAGCAAGAACAACAGATTGAATGACAGTAAAACCTTTTTTACGCCGATTTTCAAGATATTTTTCTGTGTCTTCCCTATTTGATCTGTGAAATAATTCCCATGCCGTATCTCCTAAGTAAAAAAACGGAGTACCATCTTCAAAAATCAAAAAGCGCTTATTTTCAGACACTTTTAAATTTCCATGTAAAAAATCAACAGAAGGACCCCTCCATTCCATATCCTGTGCATTCACAAACAGAACCAATAAACACTGAGTCAGACAAATCAGATATTTCATTTTTTTAAAACTTCCGAATCAATTTTAACATAATCCCGGATTTTAAAAAGTGCTTTCTTAGTCCGGTATAAAATTCATTTTGCTAATAATATTGCTAATATCGGGAAAAGAAAAAATTTTATGAAATATTTTGATGTAAATTTTGGTGCGACAGAAACAAATTATGAACTCGCAATGCAGCGGATATGTTGAAAACAGAAATCACCTCAAAAGTATAAATTCTGCAATGATGGTATTGACATTAAGTCACCAAAACACACAAAACACCTTGTTTTTGAAAAATATCCGGCACAAAAAGAAGATATTAAAAAAATCAGAATTGCCTAAACTCCAAAATATTTCTATTTTTAATCTCTGAATTGAATCAAATATTGAATTGGGTTTTAAAGAGAAAGTGTCAATACCATGATTATAAGGCAAATCTTTGCGGGATTGTTGTTCTTTTTGTTTCTGCTGAGCTTTTTTGTTCAGAATACAAAGCTGAACAACTTCACAGTGAACAAAAGGCAAATGATGTCTTCCGAACTGAAGTACCTGAAATTTGGGAACCCGGGCGCTATCCTGTCAAAGGAGTGATAAAACGACTCTTCTTCACTGAAAAAATTAAAATAGTATTCATAAATATTTTTAAAAATTTATACAATTGTCATCATCAAAACTTAATTAATTTCCACATGATTAATAATAAAATTGACCGCAGAAACTTTCTTTATAAATCTGTCCTCGCCGGTACGGCAGGGATTATTGCGCCGTGGGCAATTCCTTCTGCAAAAGGCAGCGGCACACCTCGTATGATAACCAACGACATATCCATCGCACAATGGGCATTAGTTGACGAAGTACATAAAGGAGTCTGGAAAACCCTGGATTTCCCAAAAATTGCCCGTGAAGATTTTGACATTAACGGGATTGAATTTGTAAATACGTTGTTTGAAGTTCCAACTGTCCGGTATCTGAACACATTAAAGCGAAACGCTGACAGCCATGGAGTAAAAATGGTGCTCATTATGGTTGATGACGAGGGGGAAACCTGTACTCCATCAAAAGAGGAGAGAAAGCAGACAGTAATTAATCACCAAAAGTGGATTGACATTGCCGCCTATCTTGGATGCCACGCCATTCGCACAAATTGCAGAGGACCAAAAGACGCGCCTAAGGATGAAGCACTTAAATGGGCTGCCGAAACCTACAACATGATGCTTGAATATGCCATTCCTGCAAATATAAGTGTCCTGATAGAAAATCACGGCGGACTTTCAAATGATGCAGACTGGATGGTAGCATTGATGAAAGAGGTTAACAACCTTTACTTTGGCTCATATCCCGACTGGAGAGAACCGGGACATGAGTTTGACCACATTGACTATCTCCAAAAGATGTTACCCTATGCCGGCGGACTTTCCTATCGCAATCAGCCAACAGAAGAGATGACTGCAAAAATGATAAAAATGTCTTTCGATGCGGGCTACCGCGGATGGTACGGCATAGAATCCTCGGGAAGGGATGCGATCCGGCAGGGGAAATCACTGTTGAAAAAATATCTGAATTTATAGAAATATTCAATTAATAATAAAAAGTAAAATGATGAACAGAAAAAATTTTATTCGTACAGCTTCATTATTAACCGGTGCATCGGTAATTTCTGCTCCGATGATGTCGGCGAAAGCGGGTGAAACCCGTTCGGCGCAAAGTAATCCTGCCGGAAAAGTGGTGCTCAAAAAAGGATTGGGCTTTGGGATGATCAGAGAAGACTTGTCGCTGACCGACAAATTCAAACTGGTGAAGGACCTTGGTTTTGACGGAGTTGAGCTAAACAGTCCGGTTGATTTCAAAATCTCCGAAGTTTTGGAAGCAAAGGAAAAATCGGGCATTGAACTGCCCAGCGTTGTAAACAAGGATCACTGGCAAAAGCCGCTCTCCGACCCTGACCCGGAAGTGAGAGAAGCTTGTATTCAGTCGGTTGCAAAATCGTTAGAAGAAGTGAAAGCATTTGGCGGCGACACGGTTTTAGTTGTGCCCGGCGTAGTAAATGAAAATGTTTCATACGAGCAGGCATATATCACAGCATTGGATTCATTCCGCAAGTTAATTCCCTATGTGGAAAAAACAGGAATGCAGATTGCCGTTGAAAATGTCTGGAATAATTTTCTTTTAAGCCCGGTTGAAGCAAAGCAATTCGTTGACGAAATCAACCATCCGCTCATCGGCTGGTATTTCGATATTGGAAATATTTTACGCTATGGCTGGCCCGAGCACTGGATTAAAACATTAAACAACCGGATTATGAAACTACACATCAAGGAGTTCAGCCGGAAAATTATGAATGATGAAGGATTGCGCAAAGGATTTGGCGTGGAGCTGCTCGAAGGGGACAACAACTGGCCCGTTGTGATGAAATCAATCAGTGAAATTAACCATCAGGGCGGATGGCTTACGGCAGAAGTGAGTGGCGGCGACAGAAACCGGCTGAAAGATATTTCGGAACGAATGGACAAAATTATCGCATTGCTATAAGTTGATGCTTTAGCGAAAAAAACCCGCCCTTTTGTAGAACCGGGTTGCACACTTATTTTATTAACCGGAGTGGGAAATTAGCGCTTTCCGCTCCATAAAACGTTACTGGAACGACCCGTTAACATTATATCGAAATCAGGGTGCTTTTTACTTTTTATTTCTTTATCCCAAGGCGTTGCCATTGGGCTGATTATAAACTACCTGCCCTGCCCATCCTTTTCCCCAACCATAGAGGGAGGGGATGGGGCATTTGCTTGTTTCGTAGTTGTTTTTTTATTCTTCGGGCTGAAAGCCCGGCTTATTTCAGCCCAATGGCAACGCCTTTAGTTGACGTTACGCCCTGAAAGGGCAGGTTAGGTAGAAGAGCAGATTCTCGCTGGCGCGGTTTTGTAAACCGTGCCTTGCTTTGCAAAAGCAAAAAACACTGCGCAAGGGGCAGAAACTGTTATTTCATATTTTTATGAAAATGAATTGGAGACAAGGAATAACAGATTCTTGCCCTGCCGTGCAAGGCATAAAGCAAGGCTTTACGCCAGCGGGAGGAAAAACATTCTAAAAAAATAAAAATCTTATAGAACGATTATAAATTAGACTGTTAATCAACATCCCGGCACTTTTTATTTCTTACTTATGTTTAAAAGGAGCATATTTGCAAATAGTGATAAAACCGGACATTATTCCGGGAGAAATTAAAAAAAATAAAAATCAATTTTCAATTTAAAACAAAATAATTTTAGGGAAAAGCAATCCTTCCCTTCAAATTTTCATCTCAGAAACGGATAGCGACACAAATTCTGTCCGTTTCTATTATTTTAGTGATAATGAAACATTTTTTCCCATTTCTGATTGTTTTGGTTCTGTTATCCTGCGAAAAGGATGTTACGTTCCATTTTGAACATCAGCCAAAGCTTAACTTAAACTGCATCCTTAACCCGGACTCAAGCGTTACGGTAAATCTGACTTTATCGCAAAGCCTGGGCAGCCCGGAAGAGATAAGACCTGTTGATGGCGCAGTTATTACTTTATATGAAGATAATCAGATATTTGGAATGCTCAAAGAGACAGGAGACGGATACTATAAGTTAGATAAAAAACCGCACGAAGGTAAAAAGTACCAAATAACGGCAGAAGCAACGGATTATCATTCTGTTTCTGCAGAAACAACAATCCCCAACCGTCCGGAGATAGAATATACTAAAGAGATTACCGGGTATTTGGAATTCGACAGCACCCGGGCAACTTTTAACCTGAATGTTAAAATTAATGATAAGCCCGGGCCAGACAATTACTGGATTTATGATACATGGGTCGTAAATGGAATAAAATATAGTGGGGCAAGAAAAGATATCAATGCCCCTTTTTTAGATGGGTTCAACAAGATTACCGATACTGAAGCCAAATATGGCTATACACTTTCACTCGGTATTCGCTTATCCGATGAAGGTTATGACGGAAAAACGATGGAGTTTGTAATTCCGGATTATTTTGAAGGTATCCAATACAGTAATACTGACGCTGTGCATTTTTTAAACGCCTGCGAACATTACGATAAGCATATAAAAACAATCATACTTAACCGAATGAAAGAAGATTCTGAGTTGCCTTTTTTCGAACCGGTTCAAATCTATTCCAACATCGAAAACGGTTACGGAATTTTTGGATCGTGTGCCATAACAACAATTGATTTTTAAAATCCTCGTATGAAATTTTTTCTTTCTGTCCTTTTATTATTGTCTGCGGTTTGGCTAAATGCTCAAACAAGCCATACCATTTCAGGATATGTTTCCGACAGTAAAAGTGGTGAACGTTTAATAGGGGCTACTATTATAAATCCGGAATCAGGAGTTGGAACAACCTCCAATAATTAGTGTCACTAAGAAAACGC